>SXGR01369583.1_pt1 | contig 57289 bp, 19 predicted proteins | sample 3174711 | NCBI WGS metagenome assembly SXGR01 (sample SAMN11356860, study PRJNA531348) | freshwater metagenome | isolation source: freshwater sample F1-60 | place: China: Fuxian Lake, Yuxi | collected 2017-12-25 | reverse complement strand
GGCACCGAGCCAGCATAGCCTTGTTCGCTCGCTGCAGTGGACCTCAAGAGTTGGACAGTGGGATAAGAGAGAGTTTGGCCGATTCTGGAATCGAAGATTCCAGGAGGAGAGCACATGGCCAAACCACGGAAAGTTCATGATTCGGGATTCAAGGCGCGCGTTGCGTTGGAATCTTTGAAAGAGCGCGAGACGGTGGGTCAATTGGCGAAACGTCACGGCGTTCATCCGACTCAGATTCACGAGTGGAAGCGTCGGTTGTTGGATCAAGCTGCGTCGGTGTTTGATCGCGGGAACGCAGCGAAGAAGGCAACGACAACCGACGCCCCATCAACAAGAGTTGCAACCGCCATTGGACACCGGATGAGGTGCTTCAGTTTGCGCGGACAGTGCATTCTCTTATTTCTGGGCGGTCAGTTGACACTCGAAGGCGGCTGGGGAAACGTATCCCAGCGACGAATGGCGGCGTGAGCCGTTGTCGTAGCGGATGTCGTTGGACAGGTCACGCACCGCTTCGGAGCTGTTCGCGTACTCCACCAGTTCGAGTTCTGTCTTCACCGTTCCAAAGCACGATTCCATGAACGCGTTGTCGTAGCAGCTTTCGGCGGCGCTCATGCTCTGTTGCATCGCCGACCTTCTCAGCACGTCTCGGTATCGGCGCGAGGCGTATTGACCGCCACGATCCGTGTGATGGATCAAACCGACACCCGGCTGACGTTTCTGGATCGCACGACGCAACGCTCCCAGCACCAAGTCCTCGCTTATCGAAGTTCCGTATTCCCAGCCCACGATCCGTCGCGAGCAGAGCGACTCACTTCCAGCAGATCACACACGGCCGATGCCGCGAAACGCTCGCGCAGCACGATCTGATCGATCCCCGCGTACGCATCCCTCACACGTCCCGGCCGAAAATGCTCAACGCTTTTTTTAGGATGTCACGCTCACGCTCCACTCGTCGCAGTTCCGCTTCCAACTCCCGCACACGCGACTCCAGTCCCACGGCCGCCGGACCTCCTTGCCGCAGCAGACGTCGCTTCCAGGCATACAACAGATTCACGCCCGACAGCCCCAGCCGCTCACACACCGACGACGCGGTATGACCATCCAACAGCATCTGCACCGCTTCGGCTTTGAACTCCTCCGTGAACCGCCGCCGCTCCTGCGACCGACTCTCCACGACATTCTCAGACTTCTTCTTGGACATCGGATGGCTCCTCGTGAGCCGTCCAGAATAGTGAGCCACACTGTCCGAAAAATGCGAAGCAGGTCACTTGGCTTCCTTGCCCATGAGTCACTCCTTGAATGAGAATCTGCTCGTCAATCAAGCTTCATCCCACAAACTGACACAACTCATCAATCCAAAGTTGGCGGACTACTCGCCGGAATTATTCATAGTTCGGGGGAATTTCGCCGCAGTGTGTTCTGAAATTGGCACGACGCGCAAGCGAGTGATCTCGTTTCTTGCCACTCGCTTGCGCGTCGTGCGAATTGCCACCCATGAAGACTGTGGGCGAGTCCGTTGCGATGCGATTAGCGCAAAAGCCTTTGAACCACCGGGGAAGCCCGGTGGTGTGAAAGTGCGCTGTAATGTTCGTTGAGATACAGGCAGGTCTGAACCTCGTTCCCGCGCGGAGTGTGGGAACGAGGAAGAAAGAGAATCTGATGACTGTCGATAAATCGGAGAGTCGTGTTCGCCGGATGTTCGGCGAGATTTCGGCGAGATACGACTTCCTGAATCATCTGCTGTCGGGAGGGACTGACGTCTATTGGCGTTGGCGAGCGGTGCGGTTGGCTCGGCCGACGGGTGCGGCTCCGGTGCTCGATGTCTGCACGGGGACGGGGGATTTGGCACTCGCGTATTGGCGAGCCAGCGGGCGGCGCGTGTCGGTCGTCGGCTCGGACTTCACGCACGAGATGCTGGCGCTCGCCAGAGAGAAGTGGGCACGAGTCCGCGGCGTCGCGAACCCAGAGCAGATGCAGTTCGTCGAGGCGGACACTCAGCATTTGCCGTTTGGCGACGATCAATTTCAGATCGTCTCGGTCGCCTTCGGACTGCGCAACGTCACTCGGACGGACGTCGGGCTGCGCGAGATGACTCGCGTTTGTCAGCCGGGTGGCAAGGTCGTGGTGCTGGAGTTCTCGACGCCGATCAATCGGTTGTTCCGAGCGATCTACCTCTGGTATTTCCGCAACGTGCTGCCGTGGATCGGACAGGTGCTGATGCGGAATCAGCAAGCGGCGTACAATTATCTACCGCAGTCGGTCAGTGAGTTTCCTCAAGGGGAAGCGTTGGCCGATCTGATGCGGCAGGCTGGGTTGCACAGCATCGTTTGGAAGCCGCTGACATTCGGCATCGCGACGATTTATCTCGGAGAGAAACCATGACCGCTCCCGCTGAGACGAACTTGCCTGATCTGGTCGTCGCGATCACCGGAGCCAGCGGAGCGATCTACGCGACGCGGCTGTTGCGTGTGCTGGTGGGCTCCGGTCGCCGCGTGCATCTGACGATCAGCCCGTCGGGAGCGGAGGTGCTTGACCACGAACTGGGCATCCGCGTGGACCTGACGAAGCTTGTTCCGCAACGTCTGTTGCTAAGTGATTCGGAGATCTGTCCGGTGGACGGTGCGCCGCCGGGCGAGCTGGTCTATCATCACTTCCAAGATTTCCGAGCGGGGATCGCCAGTGGATCGTTCCCGACCGGCGGCATGGTGGTTTGCCCGTGCTCGATGGGAACTCTCGCGAGCATCGCCAGCGGGCAATCGACGAATTTGATCCAGCGCGCGGCGGACGTGCATCTGAAGGAACGCCGCAAACTGATCGTCGTTCCGCGCGAGACGCCGCTCGGCAGCATTCAGCTTGAGAACATGAAACGGCTCGCCGATGCGGGGGCTGTGATCCTGCCAGCGATGCCGGGTTTCTACCACGGCCCGACCGCGATTTTGGATCTGGTCGATTTCGTCGTTGGCCGGATTTGCGATCAGCTCGGCGTGACGCATCGACTCTTCAAGCGCTGGGGCGATTCGAAGTAACCGAAGCGTCAGCGAGGGCGCGGCTCAAGTTGTCAATCGTCGCTCCACCGAGGCAAGCTCGGAGGGGGCGTGAAGAAACAACAACGACGGTTCTAGTGGCCAATCATCGTTCCACCGACGCGAGGTCGGTGGTGCTCGGCAATTCACGGACAGTGTGAGTCACTATTTTTGGCGGTCAAAAGGAGACCGTCAGATGTCCCTGAAGAAGGGTTTGAAGTCGTGTCGTTCGAGCCGTCGGTTCACGGAGGATTTCAAACGAGTTTGGCAATTGTCGGCATCAAGAAAAAAGCCCAGCTTCGAAGGTCGAAGCCGGGCGATGGCGTTGGCCCGCCGTGGATCAGTTCATCCTTGAGGAATTCGTTCGACAGCGCACTTTTTGGTTGGAGTTCCGCCTTTAGGCGGTGATGGAACCGGCTAAAGCCGGGACTCCAGCTCAAAGGTGCGCAGTCGGATTAGAAGTTCAGTTCGTTGAAGATCGTCGACCGAATGCTGGTGAGCTTGAACAGCTCGTTGATCGTTTCGCCGATGCGTTTGTCGCCGGCCGTGTGGGTGTCGGTTCCGAGACCATCTCCGCCGAGCACCGTGTCCGTCCCGCCTTGGCCATCGAGCGTGTCGTCTTCGCCTCCTCCGACCATTCTGTCGTTGCCGGCACCGCCTAGAAGACTGTCAACACCGAGTCCACCCAGCAGGATGTCGTTACCCGCACCACCGTTGATGATGTCGTCGCCATCACCCCCGTCGACCAGGTCGTCACCGTTACCACCGTCGATGGTGTCGTTGTCCGATCCGCCCGTGATCGTATCGTTGCCGGCATCGCCGTAGAGTTTGTCGAGTCCGTCACGGCCGGCGATCTTGTCATTGCCTGCGCCACCGCGGATCGAATCGTCGCCGGTGTCGGGGGTGTTCGGGTTGCCGTAGCCGCCATCCAGGAAGTCGTTGCCGATACCGCCATCCATGGTGTCGTTACCACCTTGACCCCAGATGGTGTCAAGGCCGTCGAGGCCGATCAGCGAGTCGCCATCCGCTCCACCCCAGATCGTGTCATCACCAATTCCACCGTTGATGGTGTCGATGCCGTCATTGCCGTCGAGGCTATCTCTGCCATCGCCACCGACCACAGAATCATTTCCGGCGTTGGCAGTGATCTTGTCGTCACCGGCTTCGCCCTGAATCGTATCGCCGGCGGCTGTGCCTTGGACCGAGTCGTTGCCGAGTCCCATGAAGGCTCGAATCGAGACCGTTTCGCTGGTTGAAAGCGAACCGTCGATCGTGTCGTTGCCGTCGCCGCCATTGATGTTCAGCACGGTCAGGTCGAGCACTCCGGCCAGATCGTTAAGGGTGACGAGGTCGTTTCCGCCATTCAGATTCAGCGTGAAGATTTCGACGCCGAGCAGAATCGTCGTGAACGTCAGGCCTGGATTCAGGCGAGCCAGAGCGATGCCTGTCGGGGTTGCTAAAGGATCGCCATTGCCTGCCAGCGTCATCGTAAAGATGTCGGCCAACGTCACGCCGCCGTTGAATGTGAACTTGTCATTCGAGCCACCTTGGCCGATCAACAAATCGTTGCCATCGTTGGAGAGCAACTCGTCGTCGCCAGAGCCACCGTACAGCGTGTCGAGGCCGTTGTTGCCGGCGAGCGTGAGGTTGCCATTGCCAGTGCCGGCACCGTCGAGCGTGTCGTTGCCATCGTTGCCGTTGACCGAGTCGTTGCCGAGGTTGCCTTCCAGGATGTCGTTCCCTCGACCACCACCGACGTAGTCGTTGCCCTCACCGCCATATGCGGTGTCGTCGCCGGAAAACAGCGAGTCGCCGACATCGTCACCGTGGATGGTGTCATCACCCTTTTCGCCGTTGATGAAATCCTGACCGGCTCCGCCCAGCAAACTATCGCCGTCATCGCCTCCAGAAAGCGTGTCTTGGCCATCTTCGCCATCCAGCGTGTCGATGCCCGTTCCACCCGTCAGGGCGTCGCTGCCGATTCCGCCCGCCGCGATGTCGTTGCCAGTACCGCCGTCGATGATGTCGTTTCCGGCGTCACCCTTGATGCTGTCCTCTCCCGCACCTCCAGTGATCGTATCGGCCCCGTCACCGACAAGCGTGGTGGTGCCGTCGCCACCCAAAATCGTGTCATTGCCGTTGCCGCCGGACACCGTATCGTTCCCAGCGCCACCGGTCATGCTGTCGCTGCCAGATCCGCCCAACAGCGTGTCGTTGCCGCCTAATCCGTTCATCGTGACGGAGCCGCCGAAGGTCGAAGCATCAATCTTGTTGATACCACTTCCGGCGGTGATTTCAGCCCTTTCCGTGTTGGTCACCAAATCAAATTCGACTTCGGTGGTGGGCCGTTTGATCGAGAGTCGTGTGCTGGTCAACGTGATGTGGTCATTCTGAGCCAACGGATCCAACGGATTCGTCGTGTACCGGATGGCATCGTCACCTCCCAAACCGTCGATACTGTCGTTGCCGGCGTCACCAGACATCGTGTCGTCACCGAATCCACCGATCAGCGTATCGACGCCGTTGCCACCAAACAGAATGTCGTTGCCGGCGTCACCCAACACGGTGTCGAGTCCATCGCCGCCACTGACCGTGTCGTCATCCGCACCGCCAGTGACCGTGTCATTCTCTGTCCCACCGTCGATGCTGTCGTTGCCGGCTCCACCATTGATGTTTTCGACGCCGGCACCTCCCAGAATCGTGTCGGCGTTGTCGCCGCCGTTGATCACGTCGTCGCCAGCATCGCCCGAGATGCTGTCGTCGCCAGCTCCGCCTTGAATCGTATCACTACCGCTGCCACCGCTGATGGTGTCTCCCTTGATCTTGCCATCGACGCCTGGAACGGTCTCATCACCGCCATTAATTGAGTCGTTGCCGTCACCACCTGTGATCGAATCGGCTCCCGCTTCGCCATTCAGAGTCACAGGCAACGTCGCGCTTCCCGCATTGATCGTGTCATCCCCAGCTCCTGCGTTAACGATCAACGCGAACGTCGATGCCGGACCGCCGCCGCTCAGTTGGATGAAGTTCTTGTCGTCATTGCCAAGGACGGTCAACAGCGTCGTCGGATTCCGGAAGGTGACGTCTTCAAACGCTCGCGCGCCGCCCGTGGTCGTGCCGCTGATGGAGGTTGACGTGTTGCCAACGGAAATCAGGATGTTGTCATCCGCCAAGTCGGCATTGGGAGCATGGAACGTGCGGCTGTCCGCCGTGGTGAGATCCGCGATTGGTTCCAGACCACTGTAAGTCACCGTGTAAGTTTCCGTTCCATCATCAAACACGACTGACCCTGCGTCGGCTGCGGTCGAGAAATAATCCACTGTGACAAACGTCGCACCGATCATCTCGTCGAGAACGAAATTGCCGTTCAGATCCTCGAAGGCTTCCAACGTTCCGTTGTCATTGAGGTCCACTTCGGAGTCCAGAATCTTCAGCGTGTCCGCTCCCACATGGAAGAATCCGTTGACGGTCAGACCACCCGTGGGGATCGGATTTCCGTTCGTGACAAAGACGATGAATAAGTCGTCCTGAGGCAGCCCACCAAAATCACCATCGATGATCACAGGTAAATTATCGACCGGCGTGTTGATGAAATTGGTGACGACCCCACCGGCTTCGACGAGATCGACGATGAGATTCCCTGTGACCGAGTCCAGATAGACACGCCAAATATCGGGCGGAGCGTCGTCATCCGAAATCGTGCCCGTGCCAGCACCGGGCACTGTGTTCGGGTCCTCATTGCCGTTGATGAATCCCTTTGTGGCGCGCAGTTCAAACGTCTCGTCGGATTCGAACCGCAAATCGTCCAGCACGGTGACGGCAACATTCGCTGTCGTGTTGGTACCCGTGAAGGTCAATGTCTGGCTGACCGCGGTGTAATCGTCTGAACCAGCGGTCGCCGAGCCATCCTGAGTCTGCACGTTGGCGTTGATGGCCGCCTGCACCGGGACGCCATTGACTTCCGTGTAGACTCGCTGTTGCAGCGAAACAACGAAGTTGACGACATCGTTGGGAGCCAGCACCCCTTCCTGAGTTGGAGGCAACGGCGACGAAACATTGAAGCCCAGATCATCGTTGAAGATCGTGCCGACACCTTTGTCCTTGTCAAACTCGAACGGCAGATCCGTCGAAGTCAGATTGACGAAGAACGTCTCATTCGCTTCGACCAATTGGTCAGCCTTCACCTTGACAGTGATATTTTGGGCGGACGGAAGTTGACCGTTCGAACCGGCGATAAAGGTCAGCGTACCGGTCGCCGAACCAACCGGCGCATAGTCCAAACCAGCGGTCGCTTTCGTGGCCGGGTCCGCGCCATCCGCAATCGTGTAATTCACGAGGTAGGTCCGGTTGACGACGGCATTGATGGCATGAATGGCCGCTGTCGTGCTGTTGAATCCACGAACGACCGTGAACTCATTGGTGCCCGCATCCACCGCCGTGACCTGCATCTGTTCGGAATCGATCTGAATGGTAAATGGTACAGTCGTTGGAAATGCGGCGACGCTTTCCAAATTCAATGTGGTCGTTGCGATCGTTGCCGCAGTCTGCAACTTTCCGGGCACCGTCGTCAGCAGGGCACCAACCACCGAAACCGAGAAGACATAATCCTGGTCCGCCGCCGTCGGATCCTTCTCGACCTTGTTGACGTTGCTGATCCGGATACCGGTATCGTCGGTCAGGATGTTGCCGATCGCCTGTGTGCGATCCAGTGTCGGAGTAAACGCGGCGTCGGCCGGAACCGACAGGTTGACCAGGAACTGCTCATCCGGCTCAATGGTCGTGTCGCCGTTGACCACGACTTCCAAAGTCTGGTTCAGTTGGTTCGGCGCGAAGACGACGTCACCGCTGGCATTGGCGAAGTCCTCACCCGCGAAGGCAGTATCTCCTTGCAGGGTGTAATGCACGCGGACTTCTTGAATGCTGGGCTTCGTCAGCGACAACGTGAACGTGAAAATCGTCGAGCCGCTGTTGCCCTCCTTCAGAGTGACGTCGTTGATCGTCACATGCACATCCTGCAACTCGACCGCACCAATATCGCTGTCGCTGTTGGTGGGACGATTGGCTCCGCGCTGATCGAACGGGTCTCCGCCGGAATTGTTGCCGGCGTCGATGATCGGACTGCCCGTACGGGCGGAATGCGTTGGAGTCGGTCCACCGTTATTCGCCAGTGATTTCAAAACCGGATCGAACGGGTTGGTTCCAGAACCAACTTGATCGAAATTCGTACCATTGACGAAACTGAGACCACTATCGGCATTGTTGCCGATGAAGTTGTTGTTCTTCGAGATGAAGGTGCCGCGGACGTTGGGAGCCTTCGCTCCGGTGATTGCGGTCGAGGCATTGTTCGCCACGATCGTGTTGTGCACATTGACCGTCCCGATCAAGCTGTTGGACAAGCCACCGCCGCGATACGCGACGTTGTCCACCACCGTGCTGTTCTCGATCGTGACTTGGCCGCTGACCGAGTTCCCCAGGGCGGCGTTCGTTCCCGAATCGTTGTTCGAAAGCGTGCTGTTCTTGATGGTGAGGATTTCTTCGTTGTAAATCGCCGCGCCCCGTGAACTGGCGAAGTTGTCCAAGAAAGTGCTCTGCTGAATGGTCGCCTGGTTTTGACCCACCGACGTCACGGTTGCTCCAGTGAGATGCGGCACGGCCGTCGTCCCAAGGATTCCGCGTTGCACCGTCAGCGTGTTGGTCCCGGGGTTGACGCTGGCCGTCATTTTTTCCGAATCGATTTGGATCGTGAACGATCCCACGGCGGGGAAGGCCGCCACGCTGTTGAGCGTGATCGTCGTGGCCGTCGCCGGGATCGTGAGCAGCGTCACAACAGCGTTCACCGCGTGAGCGGCAGCCGTGGTGCCATTGGCAGCGCGAGTGACCGTGAAAATGTTGCCCGCCACGGCCGTGACGACCATCTGCTCGGAATCGACTTGGATCGTGAATGGAGTGACGTTGGGGAAATTGGCGGCGTTGACCAAGGTAATTTGAAGCGCGGCCGCCGTCACTGCGACTTGCAGGTTGCCGGCGACTGCCGCCAACTGCCCGGTCAGGGCGGCATTGTAAAGTCCGCCGCCACGCGATTGAGCCAGGTTGCCGCTGAACGAAGACTGCGTGATGATCGCACTGCCCAAGTTATACATGCCACCGCCGTGACTGTTGGCGGTATTGCCCAGCGTCGCGAAAGCGGAAACCAAGTGCGTGGTCGCTACGGTGCCGTTGTAACCGCGAGTGACCGTGAACTCGTTGCCCAAAACTGACGTGACCAACATCCGCTCCGAGTCGACTTGGATGACAAACGGGCCACTTGTCGGAAAGTCGCTCACATCGGAGACAGTTACTGTCACGCTGGGCGTCACAGTGGTATTCGCTGTGTGCACGGCTGCCGTCGTGCCATTCACACCACGGTCCACGGTCAGTTCATTTCCGGCGACTCCTGTCACCAGCATCAATTCCGAATCCACCTGAATGACGAACGGTGTCGTCGTTGGGAACGCACTCGCGTTGACCAGCGTGACGGTTGTGCTTCCAAGGGTGACATCGTTCTGCAGCTTGCCGATGACGAATGGGATCGCTGACGCCAAACGGCTGACGGCACCGATTTCCGAACGTAAGAGAGTCAAGACACCGTCGTTGTACAACGCCCCGCCATGCTGCACCGCTTGATTGCCTCGGAACAAGCTGTCTTCGATCGTCATTGTGCCAAGGTCGCCGTTGAAGATTCCGCCGCCGCGTCCCGCAGAGTGATTGATCAACAGGACGTTGTCCAGAATGGTCGTCCCCTGATTAAAGATTGCTCCACCGTCGCCAGTCGATGTCGCGTTGCCGTTCTCCAAAGTGAGGTTGGACAGCTTCAAACGGACTCCCGGAAAGATCTGGAAGAGGCGATCAATCTGCGCGGCGTCAATAAAGGTCAGCTCGGTGCCGGCCCCGATGATGTTGAGATCATCCAGAATATCGAGGTCGCCGGTCTCAGAACTGCTCGCGATGTTGCCGGCCGAGTTGCGCCGGAAGTCTTCCGCGCGGCCGGTCAGCGTCAGCGTGAAGATGCCTGGCCCCAGGATAATCGTGTCCTCGCCCGGTCGAGCATTCGCCTCCATGATGGCAGCTCGCAGTGTGCTGCGGCCATTCGCGTCGGCGTTGATGCCGTCGCCGGGATTCTCATCGACCGTGTCCAGGAAACTGTTGACGACGAAGCCCGACTCAAACGCACCGATATCGACTGTCGCCACACCGTTGCCGTCGCCGTCGAAGACGCGATTCAGACCACGCTGATCGTTGAGCGTGACCGCGAAGTTATCCCCCGCATCGCGAGCCAGGCTGCCGAACAACAACGCGTGTGTCAGCGTCGGACCGCCGTTGTCTCGCAGAATGTCGAGTTGCGGATTTTGTCCCACGATGTCGCCATTGCCGTCGCCGTTGGCAATTGTCGTGGGAGTGATTCCGTCGGGCAGATACGCCGTCACAGTCCCCACGGTCTGGATCAGGTTGTGTCCGCCATTGATGAAATTGTCACCATCAAGATCCGCGCCCGACGTACTGCCCGCCACAAGAGTATTCTTCAACGTGGCCGGACCGAAGGGCGGAGTTCCGAGGATGTTATTGGCAATCCCGGCACCCACTGGCGCATTGTTGAGATACAGAGTGTCGTTCAGCAGCGACACCGAGCCGAAGTTGGCCAAGCCACCACCGCTGGTTGAGGCGGTGTTCGCCGACAACGTGCTATTGGTCATCGTCAGCCCGGCCACAGACGTGTTGAAGATCGCGCCGCCGCGACGGGCCAAGTTATTGTTCAAGGTCGTGTCGTCGATCGTCAACGACTGCGTCGATCCGCTCGTGAAGTCCGAGTTGTTGTAAATTGCGCCGCCGTCTCCGTTGGCCGACTTGTTATTCGAGAAGGTGACTTCATCGATCGTGGCTTGTGCAAAGTCATTGTTGACCAGCACGCCGCCGTTGATATCGGCCGAATTGCGGTCGAACGTGGTGCGTCGAACCGTCAATGTGCCGTCGCCATCGTTGAAGATCACGCCGGCGTCGCCGTGCGACCGGTTCAGTGTGAATGCCGCCGAGCGAATGTCAACGACGCCATCCTGGTTGAAGATCGCACCACCTTTGCCCGTGTTGGTGTCGCTCGGACGAATGTCAGTACCCGCTTCGTTGCTGAGGAATTGCGTACCGTTCCCCGCCGCGTCCAGCACCACCAGATTGCCAAAGTTTTGAATCGCCCCACCGTTGTCGCTGGCCGAGTTCGTCGTGAATAACCCCTGATTCAACGTCAAGCTGCCGCCCGAGGTGTTGACGATCGCACCACCGTTCTCGAGCGCGGAGTTCACTCCAAACGTATCGCGATTCAAGACCAGTGTGCCATCGTCGTTGTACAACGCTCCGCCGTTGCGGGCCGAGTTGTTTTGCAGCAGGCTGTCGTCCAGAACCAAAGTGGCCGAGGTCTCGTTGTAGATCGCGCCGCCATCGCCATTGGAGTCGCTGACGACACCATTGACCGAGGCGTCCGCCCGATTGCCGCTCAAACTCGAAGTGCTGATCTTCAAAACCGCGGAGTTGTTGTTGTAAATCGCTCCGCCATCGCGTCCAGTGAAGTTGCTCGTGAAGGTGGTGGAGACCAGTTCCGCAGTCGCTTGGTTACCGTTGTAAATCGCGCCACCATCCGTCACGGCTTGGTTGCCCGAGTAGACTCCCTCCGTGATCGTGACTGCGCCGTTCTCGTTGTAAATCGCGCCCCCCTTGCCGAACTGTGAACCACTGGTCGTCGAGCCTGCGATGTTGTTCTGCAAATTGGAGCGATTGATGGTCGTCCAAGAGAGCAACGTCACGGCGGCATTTGCGGCATGGGCAGCGGGAGTCGTACCACCAAAGCCGCGTGAGACCGTGAATTCATTCGTGGCCGCGTTCACGACGGTGACTTGCATCTGTTCGGAATCAACCAAAATGATAAACGGCGCGGTGTTGGGGAAGGCCGCGACATTCACGAGCGTCAACGTTGCGGCGGCATTGGTTGCCGCAACTTGCAGAGATCCGATGATCCCGACTCGCGCGGTGATGAGCGAGACGGTGGCATTCACGGCGTGCGCGGCGGGATTGGTAACGCTGCGAATCACCGTGAACTGATTCGTGGCGACGTTCACCGCCGTCACCTGCATGAACTCCGAATCGACGAGGATCTGGAACGGAACCGTCGTTGGGAAAGAGGCGACACTGTCGACGGTAAGCGTCGTCACGTTCGCGTCGACAGCGACCTGCAGCCCCGCCGTAATCGGAGCGGAAGGAGCGGCGTTGTAAATCGCTCCGCCGTTGCCGTCAGCGATGTTGCCTTGCACCGTGGCACCGTTCGTCGTGCCCACATCGGAATCGTTGATCGTGAGCGTGCCGAGGTTGCGGATCGCGCCGCCACTCCGTTCGTAGACCACTTTGCCGTTGATGAGTTCGACGCCGCTGAACGACACGTTCGCACCGACCGTGAGATCGAACAGGCGGTCGTGCGACAGGTTGTCGATGTCCGACTTGCCGTCGATGACCGTTCGCGGTTGCGGATTCCCCAAGATCGTAGTGGAATCGTCCTTGCCCTTTCCAAAAATCTGCACGCGGCCGGCACCCACGATGACGTCCAAGTCGCCGATCCGCGACAAGTCTTCGCCAACCTGGAATGTCGCGGTGTCGGTCGTCGCCGTGAACGGCACGACGATCGTCGCCGTTGTCGCGGTCGTCACCAACTGATTGCCATTGGCCAGGCCGTCGAAGCTCAGCACATACACGCCATCGCGAGCGGCTTGCTTGTTCGAGAAAGTCAGTTCCCATTGCTCGGCGGCGTTGCCGAAGTTGGGAACTGCGGTGACCGGTGTGCCGACCGGCGGCGCGAGCGTGGCTTGGCTCAGGGCCACCGCTTGCGGCCCGAGTCCCGAACCATCGTCGAATGTCAGCGTGAAATCATCGAGCTTCACCCCGGCCACTCGTTCGGTGAATTGCAAGCGAACTTTCGTGAGTTCATCGACCCGCACATGGTTGTTGAGCGGATTGGACGACACGTCCGCAAGGCGCACGGCTGCCGACTTGACCCAATTTCGAGTGACGATGCCGCCTGTCAAGTTGTTGCCTGCCGTATCCTTGACGGTGACGTTGGCTCCGACAGCGGGATTGAACGTCAGCACATAACTGCCATTGAGCGCCGTGAGAGCCTGGAAATTGATCGTGACGGCGGTACGACCCGCGAAATTGGCCCCTTCGTTCGTAATCGGCGTCACCACCAAACCCGTGACCGGCACTGCGGGGTTGGGGCCGAGGCCATCAGGGTCTCGCGTCAGCGTGAAATTGCTCGCAGAAACTCCCGTCACCTTTTCGCTGAAGGTGACGGTCACGGTGCCTGCGTTCTGAATGAACTGATTGGTGATGATCGCGGGAGTGATCGTCACCGACGGAGCGAAAGTATCTGTGCCGCGCACCCAATTCACATTGGCCGGTGCAGCCAGATTCAAGTTTTCGATATCGCGAATGTTGACCGGAGTCAGCACACCGTTGATGAGCACATTGGCCGTCGGATTGATCGTCAGGTTGTAGAAACCATTGGTCTGCGTCACGCTCGTCAAGCCCGTGTTCAGCACTCCGGCCGCGATGTCCGCCTTGTTCTCGATCTTGTAGATCAAGTCGCTGACTTTAGTGAGCTGAAACGTCGCCGCCGTCAATAGATTCAGCGACTGAGTCGGCACGCCGCCGACCAGAGTGGTCCGAGTGAAGTTGAGGTGAGCCAGATCAATGCCCGCAACTCGTTCTGAGAACGTGATCGTGACCACTCCGACTCCGCCAGTCGTGATCGTCGCGAGCGGCACTCCGGTGATGCTGGCCACCGTCGGAGCCGTCGTGTCGGCGGTCAGACGCTTGAGCGAATAGACTTTGCCGTCCAGCATGATCGCGCTCTCGCCGCCCAAGGCGTTCGATTCCATGATCGCCGCACGGAGCGAGGTTTGACGTAAGCCATCCTCAGCCAAGCCGTCACCAGTATTCACGTCGATCGAATCGTCAGTCGTGTTGACGAAGAAAGTACCAAATTCGAAGGCTCCGATATCCACCGCGTTGAAGGTGTTCAGCCCATCCAAGAATCGCAGCGCGCCGCGCTGATCCAGTGATGTCACACGGTTTTGGTCTGTGACATTGCCATCCAATCCGCGGTCAATCGCTGGATTGGGCAGCAGTCCTGTGGCGTCGAACGCCGGCAAGGCGTGAGTCAGAGTCGGACCACCATTGTTTCCCAACGGCTGCAAATTCGGATTGACGTTGAGCTGATCGCCAATCCCTGTGAAGCCAATCGCATTGCCCAGCGTCCGTACGAGGTTGCCACCGAGCGACACGAATGTACCGGCGACGTCGCTCGGCGTGGGTGGTACTGCAGAGGTCGTCAATGTGTTGTCGGACACGATCGTGTTGCCAATCGTGACCGTGCCCAAGTTGCGCGAGATGCCAGCACCAACGTTCAACGACCGGTTGAAGGCGATGGTGTCATTGATCAGTCGCAAATTGCCATCGTTACGGATTCCGCCACCAGTCGCACTCTGCGCGGTGTTTCCCGAGATCGTTACTCCTTCCAACGTTGCCGAGAACGTGGCCGCGTTCATCAACGCGCCACCGTGACCGCTCCCACCCGTCGTGCGGTTTCCAGAGAGAATGCTGTTGTTGATGAACAACGTCCCTGCATTGCGAATCGCACCACCGGTCGCCACCGCGGTGTTGCCGGAGATCGTCGTCCGATTGATTGTCAGCGTGCCCGTGTTGTTGATGGCTCCGCCGTCGTCTTGCGAAGTACTGTTCTGAATGACCGAATCCAGAATCGTCAGGTTGCCTGAGTTGCGGATCGCTCCACCATCTTCACTCCCCGTCACCGCACCTTTTTGGATCGTGACACCTTGGATGGTGACGGTCACATTCGACAGAATCTGGAACAGCCGGTCACGGTTGGTCGTCGTGGGTTGGTTGGCCAAAGCGGTGGCATCGATGATCGTGACGCCGACACCCTTGCCGCGAATGACCAGGTTTTGACGGATGTCGAGATCGCCGACGGCCGCGAAATCTTCTTGCACACCGGACAACGACAGCGTGTACGTCCCGGTTCCCAGTTCGATCACATCGTCACCGGCCAAGGCGTTTGCTTCCTGGATGGCTTGCCGCAATGAATACGAGCTGCCAGTACCGACCACTTCGTTGCCCGGACTCAAATCGATGGAATCACCCACCGTGCTGGGACGCATCGTGCCGTCCTTGAGCCACGTCACGGTCTGCGGATTCTTCAATTCGACAGGGACCGCAGCCTTGTTCTTGATCAGACCATTCGCCAGCACCGTCAAGCGGTACGTTCCGTCCGTGCCGGTCAGCGTACTCAGGTTGATGCGATACTGGCTCTCGGTCACTTTTTGGACCGGGATATTGTCCAACGAAACGGGAATCGCCACTCCGCCGGTCGCTTGCCGAGTCAGCAGGAAGTTCCTCGAGGCGTCGGTCAAATCGATTCCGGTGACGTTCTCCGAGAAGTTGATCGTCAGCATGTTGACCGCGCGCAACTTCGTAAACCCTTGCAACGACGGGGCCGGATTTGTCACCGTGACTCGTCCCTGGTCAATAAAGCTGGTGACTTGCGGACCCGACAGTGTGCCATCTTTGACCCACACGACCTCACTGGCGATGCCGGTCGCCGTCAGCGGATCAGAGTCATCTGCCAGTGAATTACCGGTCAGATCTCTCAGCGGCGAGGCCGTATCTGGAGTCGTTGTGTTGGAATTGAGCAGCCGCAAAGTGTAGGTGCCGTCCACATCGGTCAGTCCGGAGGCGGACAGATCGAGTGTGTAGGTGGTCGGTCCGGTCTGAGTGATCGTGACGTTCGCGAGCGAAATCGTGGCGGCCCCGCGAGTCAACCTGAAATCCTTGAAGTCAACCGGGCTACTGCCGTTGATCTTCTGCAGTGGCTCGCTGAACGTCACCGTGACAATGCCGGCATTCGTCCCGCGCGGACTGGTGATCGCGTCGATCGTCCCGGTTGGTGCGGCGTCTGGACCATTCGTCCAAATGTCTTGAGCCGCAACATTGAATTGACCCGTCGCTGGGCCAACGGTGTTGAGGGCAACATCTTTGATCGTGCCGTCCGCCAGCAGCGAGAGAATGTACGTTCCTTGAGCGAGCGTGACTGACGACAGGTTCAACACAAACCGAGTGTCGGGTTGCGTGCCGGATTGCGGCACGACCGTCAAGCCGGTCAGAGAAACCGTGCGAACCCAACGTCCGCCGCCAGTGTAGATGTCACCTCCCGGAACGGGATTCACGCCCACCGCATCCCACAAGTCGAACGTGTCCGAGGTCACGCCCATCACCGTGAAGACGCCGTTGGCGTTCGTGTTTCCTTGCACGCCGAAAATGGTGATGCGATCGCCATCGGACAATCCATGTGCCGCCGACGTCACGACGATCGTCCCGCCGTTCGCCGCGTCGGAAATCGAGCCAGCCGTCGCCGTGGTGCCGTCGTCGTAGGCGAGGACATAATGTGCCGAGGCATCCAAGGGGTTCAGCGGATCGCTGGGATTCTCGAAGGTGACCGTCTCGCTGAAGATCGTGTTGAGCGCATCCACCGGAGTCTGCCGCGGGTCCGGTGCGACATCGACGATGTCCGCCAGCGGAGCCGCCACGTCCAGGACCCAAGACGTTGAAAAACTTGTCAAGAATGTGTTGCCGGCGATGTCCACGATGCCGGAGTTCAAGGGATTCACGGTCAACCGATAAGTGCCAGCCTCCGCTGCAAGGTTGAGCAGATTCAGTTCATACTGGCTGCCCGACAAGGGAAACAACGGGAACAGCGGGCCCGACAGATCGACCGCCAAAATGTCGATCTTCGACGTGATCCCATCCGTGTTGGTCAGCAACAACGTGAAGTCGCTGTTGTCGACGCCGCTGACGGTCTCGCTGAAGTTGAAGATGATCGAAGCCGGGTGCGCGTTCACCGGCGAGGTGATGCTGGTCGTCACCAGCGAATCCGCGACCGAATTCACGAAGGGCAGCGTCGTGTCCACAAGCCACGAGTCGCTGTCGGCCACTTTCAGAGTGACCACGGCCGGCGTCAAATGCGACGCTGGGGTGGTGCCGTTGAACCCTCGTGAGACCGTCAACGTTGCTCCGCTGACGCCAGTCACCAGCAATTGTTCTCCCTCGATCTCGATCACGAATGGGACTTCGCTCGACGCGAAACTCGGAAAACCGGCCATGCTCGACAACGTGATTTCCGAATCGCTGGAGTTGATATCCAACTGCAACGTGGATGCGACCGGCTCCGAGACGGAGTTCCCAGCCAGGTCTCGTACCACCGTGTTCGAATCGGTCGAGACGAACCGCAGTTCATAGGTGCCTGGAGCGCCTGAAAGTTGGTTGAGATTCATGGTGTATTCGGTGGAGCTCACCGCGATCACCGTGACGCTGCCAAGATTCACTGGGACTGGACCGAGCCCGCTGTCGCGGAACAATTGGAAATCAGCGATATCGACACCCGTGACTGGCTCGTTAAACGTCACGGTGACGATTCCAGCCGCAGCATTCCGGGGATTCGGCGTGACGGGCGAGATTGTCGCCACTGGGCTTGCGTTATCGATCGAGAAGAGGTGGCTCAACGCGTAATCTTGCAACACTCCCGCGCCGTCCGTCACTCGCGTCAGTACGTTGCCCTGGTTATTGAACTGGGTATGAACGTCCCGGATCGCCGTAAACGTTGGATTGCTGGAATCCACTGCCAAGACTTGGAATTCGTAGTTGCCGGGCAACGACGTGACGGAGGACAGGTCGATCGTGTAGCTCTTGAAGGCATCGGGGCTGTATGGGTCTTTGCTGCTGTTCACGGGAGACGCAGCCAAGCCCGCTAACGACACCACGACTCCGTCCCTGAGCAGTCGGAAATCGGTGATATCCACGAAACGGACGAATTCGCTGAAATCCACGATGATCGTGGCGGGACTGCTGTTTCCCAGAGTGGGGAAGTTGCGGACCGTCGGAAACACAAATGTCGGAGAATCGACGTTGGGGAACGAGAAAGTCCCCTGAAGGACCGAATCCCAAAGCGTGTCAATTCGGCCGTTGATCGTGGGCAGCACCCCGTTGGCAATGGCTTTGGACGTATCATCAAAGTTGTCATCACTCCCCGGACCTGGCCCTGGGCTGTGAAACGCAAAGCCCGCCGTCGATCCCGAATCATCGAACCCGGATTCCACTCGCAGAGTCGTCACCGGCGTATTCGGATTGGGCCCTTGGCTGATGAACGTATTATTCAGTTGCAAGGAAAAGTCTCCGGTTTGAACCCCGTAGGCACGTTCGTCAACACCGGGATAAACAAAGGCATATCCGTTGGCGAAAAACTGAGGATTTCCGTCAACCGCCAAGCGGGTCGCGTTACGTGGACGGGTGGCACTTACGAACGGTCCAGGTGGACCAGCCGACCGCAAGCGAGATTTGAAGACCGGTTCCGGGTTCGTGTACTCCGGAGCCGGGCGGATCACATCCATGCCGTTGCCCGAGTTTCCGGTCACGACCGCATTCACACGAATCAGCGGGTCCAAAAACATCCCGAAAACGTAGGTCGTCGTGTTCCATGTCCCCTCTGTCAGCGGTGGAATAATGGCTGTGTACGGGGCAATCACAAAGTCGTTACCAAAGTTGCCTTCGAACTCATTGTTGGTCACTCGCAAATTGACACGGCCGTTCCCCGCATTCGGATCACCACTATTGGCACCAACTTCATTCGCATAGAAATCGAATGCGGTCCCAATGGGGTTGGCACCTTGACCAACACCAGCCGCCAAGACGACCAAGCCGCTGCCATTCACTTCCGAGACACCACCGGTCTGAATGCTGTCTGGCAGTCCGATGCCGTTGTTTCGAATGATGTTCATCGAAACGTCGACCATCATGTCGGGTGCAAACGCAGCATCCGCACTGACAACATTTTGCGTGACACCCAACGGTTCAGCGGCCGTCGGAATAGTATCTTGACGGCCGTGTTGGCCACGCTCGCCCGTGTTGACGAGGCGGATGCCATCCAACTGATTCCTGAGGATCTTGTTCTCGCCGGCTTCCGTGCCATCACCGATTCGCAATTGCATCGTCCCGGCACCGATATTGAGGATGTCGATACCACGACCGGCATTCGCGTCGACAAAGTTATTCAGAATCAGGCCAAAAAACAGACCCAAGTCGTCGTTGTTCTCTCGCAATGCGCCAATCGTGGACCGCACAAGCTCGATGCCAGTGATCTCAATTCCGTCGCCTTGCTCTCCGGTCGTTGCGTTATCCAGTTGCTTGGTGACGACGTTATCCCGAATCGTCGCCGAGATCACTCCTCGTATGCCATTGTTCGTCGGCAAAGTGGGAATGCCGCGGACAAGTTGGAAATCAATCCCTTTGCCGAAATTGGCTTCGATCTGGTTGTGACGGATATCGATCTTTTCGTCGGAACTTTCCACAAAGATACCAGAGCGGCCGTTCGCCTCGACCCGGTTATTTGTAATCGAGACCGTGCCCACCGCGGTGCTCCGCTCGAGAATCCCTTGCGGTGTGTTGACGATGACACGTCCGAAAATCTGGATGCCGTTCAGACCATTATTCTGGATCAGGTTGCCTTGGCCCTCTTGACCAATCACCAAAGGTGTGGTGACTCCAGTCGCCTCATCAAACAGTCCATGTTTGCCCGAAATCTGGATGCCGCTGAACTCGTTGTTGCTGATCGTGTTGTTGATCCAGGTTCCGCCAATTTGACGCTTGTCTGTGCTGAAATTGTCAAACCGGTCATTCAAATTGATGCCATTGCCATCGTTAAACCGGATTTGGTTTTCCGAGATATTGGCCAACAGTCGCGCGTCTGCTTGCGTTCGCAGGTTGATCCCGTCGTCAAGATTTCCAATGTCCGTTCCATTCGCATCCACACCGATGAAGTTGCCACTGATGTCGAAGTCCAACAAATCGACGCTTCCGTTGCGGGCATCGAGCAGGATGCCATTTCGGTTCAAGCCAAAGGTGTTTCCCGATACGGTGACGGCCCGGGTGCTGGGGCTCGATGCAACCAGCTCAGACTTGTCTTCGCGCAGAAACTGCAATCCTGCGTGTGAGTTGTTCAGCCCATTGTTTCGGAAAGTATTGTTCAAGATCCGCAAATCCTGAACGATCGAAGCTTCCTGGCTATTGATCAAGACTCCGTTCGCCGCGTTGGGTCCAGCCAGGCCAGTACGTGTGACACCGATGAAGTTGTCTTCAATCACTGAACTCTTCAGGATGTTGACTGCCTCTTGATTGCTGTTGGTTCCTTCCAAGACCACCAAGAGGCCATCCGGGTTCGTTGCTGTCACGGTTGAGACCACGGGAAAACTCGTCGAGTTCGTGATCTCGTTGTTGCGAATCACGAAGCTGCCAATCGCGGTATCTTGCAACGCCAGCGACACGGCACTTCCCTGACTGCCGTCGATGGTGTTGTCGGAAAAATTCAGCGAGAAAGAGTCCTCACTGACCAAAGTCGGCCTGGCCACAAAGTTGATCAAGACCCCTTCTCGACGATTTGTCGCCGCTCCGCCTTGAAGGGTGTTCGCCGTGATGTCTGCCAAAAAACTTGTGTCCGCGCGACCTGTGACGACAATCCCTCGTCCGTTATTGGCAGTCAGGGTATTTTGTGTGATGCCGTTGGTATCGTTCGCGGTACCGTCGCCTTGAAAATCCAAGAGCAATGGGAAGCCCCCGTTTCCTGCCACAAACGTGCTGGTTGCGGTCGCCACGACGGAGATCGCAGCGGCGGGATTATTGGCGGTGCCCGACAGGTTGCTGATCGTGTTGCCTGCAATTCTGGCACCGGCGGATGCCACGCCAATATTGCCAAGGTTGCTGTCCGTGAGATTCAACACGATGCCGTTGGCCGTCACGGCTCCGACACCACTGGCACCGCTGCCGGTGATGGTATTGCCGACGATTCGCAAGTTCGTGACGTCGGAACGCTGCGTTCCCACAGCATTGGTCGATGTGGCGTTGATGCGAATTGCGTCACGAATTGTGTCGTTGACCGCAAATCCGGAAACGTTGAAACTCGGGTTGTTTGAAATCGAGACAGTGCTCAATGGGGAGTCGGTCGTGGTGACCGCAACGCTGCGAAGATTGATGTTCTCTTCGACTCGTAGATCGCCCACCGTCGTGCGATTCAAGGTGTAGGTGATCCCGCGAGCGGCTGGATTGGCCGCCCCGTCTTGAATGCGGCTATTGCGGACGCTGGCCTGATCGATTGCCGAATACAAAATCGAATTCGGAGATGTGACGACGCGGAAGCCTTCCACCGTCGAATCTGACATCGTCAACTCGCCAATGTGGGTGGACTTGCTGACGCTTTCCAGTGACACGTTGACGCCACTGGCGCTGGTGCTGCCCGATCGGATATTCGAGTTCTGGATGCTGACATCGACACCTGCAGCGCTGCTCATGTTCTTGAGGCTGACGTCCAGGCCTGTCCCTCCGGTTCCGGTGGGAGTCACATTGATTTGATCGACGGCCAACGACTGCAACGCGACGTTGTCCAGAGTGATGCTGATGCCTTTTTGATTGGCCCCGGCGGTGATGAATACGTTGTCGATCGAGATGTGATTCAACCCCGTCAGATTGCTGAGGTTGATACGGATGCCTTCGCCGGCTCCGCTGATCAACGTGGATTCAAAAGTCGCGGACTGCGAGACTCCAATCAGCAGGTCGTCGTAGTCGGAGATGCCGTCGTTATTCGGGTCCAGCAAGCTGTTGGTGATGCTGATGCCAGGGGTGCTGGCGGTGCTGGTGAAGACGTTCGTGCCCGTCACCGGATTGATGTCGATCACAAGCGGCCTGATGGACAGAAGCGACCGTTCTTCCAGGACTTCCGCCAACCGAGCGTGACGCAGATTCTGCCGACGGGAATCGGCCTGTTTGCGGCGAGCGCGGCTCAAGCGATGACGAGTGAACGACTGACGCAAAGCTCGAATCCAAGACGTCAGCAACATAGAACTTCTCCCGATCTCTGGGGGCGTTGGGGCTTATCGTTGCGCGGACGGACTGTCCAGCGTCACCGGTCGGCCGCGGGGTGCTTGCGAAGAGTTAGCTCAACATCCTTCATCACCCGGCAGAATCGTCACGATCGCTCGTGGTCGACTTTGGACTGCCTGGTGGTGGCGTTGGCCCGCACCCACTGACATGCTTGACGATGACGAAACAGACCATCCGCGCGCAGGGCGCAGAGTGGCTAATACTGTTTCGTCAAATCGAAAATTGCACTTTTTGACGACTGGCGATTTCGCCACCGAGGAGCGATCTCCGCGGGTCCGCACCATCCACAACGCATCCTGTCGTTGGTTTCGCTTTTGAGCGTCGTCTCGCTCTTTTGCGAATCGTCGGACCAATGGACGAATCCTGTTTCGCAGGTTCGACCCGAAAAATCCGACTGACCGGTGTGAGTTCCAATCTTGTTGTGGCCCGCGTGCGCTTCCCATCGGAATTGCGGCATCAAAGTGACGAGCACCCCGATCGCAGTCAATCCCGCATTTTCAGAGTTATTGATTTCGCGGGAGGATTGGCCGCTCGCCCAACTCTCATGCTTCACTGCGGCGAGCAGCAACAGTCTACCCGACGATCGACGACCAGATATTCGACGAGGCACGGTTTCGGCAATTTCAGCTTCTCAATGCGATCAACGCATCGAAGATGCCGTGGTAATCGATTTCGAACGCGGCAGCTTTTTCAGCGGCCGTATTGGAGGCATCGGTCAGCACGTCACTTCCAATTCCCGAGATGACATCGGCATCTGCGCCCGTGCCGCTGATCAGCTTGTCGATGTCGAAATCTTCGAGGATCGGGGAGTCAGGATCGAAGGCACCCGACCACAGCTTGTCGGCACCAGTTCCACCGTTGATGGAATCCTTGCCGATGCCACCGATCAGGATGTCACTGCCAATATCACCGCTGATGGTGTCATTTCCGGCTTCACCGTCGATGGCGTCATTGCCATCACCACCGCTGATACTGTCGTCGCCGGCTCCTCCGAGGATCGTGTCATTTCCCTTGCCCCCGCTGATCGTGTCACCTTTGACCTTGCCGCCAACCACTGGAGTGAACTCGTCACCGCCGTCGATTTGGTCGTCGCCCGCGCCTCCCGTGAGTTTGTCCTGTCCGGCCAAGCCTCTGATGATCATGGTCCCGGCAAATGTGCCACCGCTAATCGTGTCGTTGCCGGATGTGCCGATGAGTTCGGCAGCTTCGATTGTGTTGGGTATCAGCTTGTCGCTGCCACGGCCCGACATCGTTGTGGGAGTCATCGACAAACTGGAGACGCCTGATTCCATAATCGTATCGCGAAGGCCGGCTCCGCCGTTAAACGTGTCGTCACCGAGTCCGCCAGTCAGCGAGTCATCGCCACCACCACCTTCCAGCACGTCGGCATTCGTTCCACCGATAAGTTTGTCAGCACTGTCGCCACCTTGCAGCGTTGTCTTTCCGGTAAAGAGATGGGCATCCAACGTGTTTTCGTCGTCGCCTCCGATCAGCTTCGCAGTCTCGATCGCGATCAAATCATCAATGCCCAGGCCGCTGAGCTGAGTGGGAGATAAGAATGTGAAGTCTACATTCCCGGACTCGAAGACTTGGTCGATGTCCGCCCCGCCATTGAGCGTGTTCGTGCCACCATTCCCGCTCAACGTGTCATTGCCAGTGTCGCCCGACAGCGAATCGTCGCCGTTGCCGCCGATCAAAACGTCGTTCTCGGCTCCCCCCTGCAACGTGACCGAACCCGTGAATGCTGCTGCATTCAGCGTGTTCCGGGACGCTCCACCAATGAGAACCGCGAAGACAATGTTGTTGAGCGTGTCCGATCCCAACGCGGACAAGACTGGTCCGGACAACTTAAACCCGGACAAGTTCGAGTCCGTCAGGACAAAATTGACGTCGCCAGTTTCCTTGAGCGTGTCGGTGCCACCGCCACCATTGATCTCGTCGTCCCCTTCGCCGCCGGTCAGCACGTCGCCATTTCCGCTGCCGGTCAGGATATCGTTGCCTCCGGCACCATTGATCGTTGCTTTGCCGCCAAAGCCTGTCGCGTCGATCTCATTGCCGCTCGATCCACCGGTCAGCACCGCAAATTGGAAGTTGCTGACAGCAGAATCGGTCACGAGTCCAACGGTGAGGCTGGTGCCGTTGAGTGTCATATTTTCGTTGGCCGTTTCGACCAATGTGTTGATCTCTGAAACGCCCGAGCCACCGTCCATGTCGTCACTGCCCGATGAGCCGGTCAGCGCGTCGTTGCCCGCTTCGCCGCGAAGGAAATCGTCACCGCTCCCGCCGATGAGCGTGTCATGACCGGCGCCTCCCAGCAATTCCAGATCACGTCCGAAGGCGGTCGTCGCCTTGAACAGATCGTTGCCGGTGCCCCCGTGGACCGTCACGTCCGGACCGGGCGTCGGGCCGGAGCTCGGATCTTCCAACGAATTGAGCAAGACGCTGTTGTCGCCATTTCCAACGTTAATCGAAAGTCTCGACAGAGTTGGGAAGAACACGGTGGGCGACGTGATCGATGAAAACTTGCTGACGTGATTGGTTGACACCCCGTCATCCGAGACAGTGACGACGTCAGACGCTGAATCGAAAACGAATTTCAACTCACTTGCAACTACGCTCGCGTCGAACCGAATCGTCTCCACGCCCAGCAGTTCAATCGGTCCAAAAATTGAGTCCGGATCGGTGATCGATGCAGAGTTCGCCGAGCTGAATTCCGTTTCAAGTTGATCGAACCCGGCATTCACGATTCGAATCGTGTCGTTCATGCCGTCCCCATCGAACACCAAGCCTGAGGCACCCGTGGGTACGGGATCGCCACCGACATAATCCAACGTCAAAACATCTGCGAAATTCGAGCGTCCGTTGACGACAATCTCGGTCAAGAAGTTTGGGTCGCGAGCCGGGATGACGTCCTGCCCTGTGCTGGAGTTGCGAACGTGCAGCTTGTCGCCGAGGGGGCCAGTCGTCCGCACGAGTGTGAGCCCGGGCGTGCCGAGCCAATTCTCGGGTTCGATCGTCAGCGATTCGAAATCATCCGCCACACTGACCACGATCGTTGCCGTCTTGGAGAGTCCCGTCGGGGCAACCAGGCTGTTGTCGGCAACCTTGACCTGAAGCGTGTATTCGGCCTTCGTTTCAAAGTCCAATGCTGCGGAATTGGCGACTCGCAGGACTCCGTTCCTATCGACGGAAAATGCGTCATCGGTATTGCCCGACAGGATGCTGAATGACAGCAGATTCGCAGGCGTGTCAATGTCTTCGAAATCCAGCGTCAGAACTTCGGTCCCATCTTCGGAATTCTCAAGGATCGACGCCGTGCCGTCGGCAAGTGTCGGTGCGTCATTGACCGGGTTGATCGTGACTTTGAAGGTTCGCTCAAAGAAAGTGACATTCCCATCGATCGTGTCATCGTCGGTGACTCGGACCGTGATATTCACGACGCCAAACTCGTGAGCATTCGGAATAAGTTCGAATGTTGCTGTCCCATCGCCGTCCACATAAGTGATTAGCCCAGGGCTGGGGATGACCTCTTCATCGTCACTGGAGACTTCGATCGTCAATTCTTGCGTCGATTCTGTTCCCCCCGGCCCTTCCGCGATTCCGGCCAGTGAAATCGAAATCGGAATCGCAGTCGGTTTTTCATCTCGGACGACATCGGCAATCGGATCGAGAGTCGGCGGATCATTGGTCGCGGTGCTGGCGACTTGGTATTTGAATGTCTTGGTGATGGATGTCCCATCGGCATCCGTGATCACCACAGTGATGAGAGTCGTCCCGGACACTAACGGATCCGGAACAACCGGCAAGACGGCGTCAAATCTCAGGACAGCGGTCTGGAGTGCGAGACTAGGAGGAGTCAACGGGTCTTGCGTGAAAACAACCGGGATCTCTGTGCCGTTGAGGAACGCTGAACTGTCGTCATCCGCCGCGGTGGCGGTGATCGACAAGATTTGGGAATTCAAGTCGCTGTCACTAATGCCAGTCAGCGTCACATTGGGATCGACAGAGACATCTTCGATGAAAACGAAGTCGGAGGGCGAATCCAACGTCGGTGCGTCAGCAACGTTGTTGACGTTGACCAGGAAGTCGCGGAAGTACACTGCGTTATCGAACGATGTCCCCTGCAGCACAACTTCGCCGCGTGTGTGAGCGACACCTAACGGACGAGCAGCCACCGTCAGAATGTTTCCGGCAACGCCGATGACCGTCATTACTTCGTTGCCGATCTTGATGTCGAAATTCGGCGTCGCACTCGTCGGGAAACCAGCAGCATTGGTGAGCGTGACTGTCGTCGCAATGTCTGAGATGTCCGCTGCCAGGAATCCGGACGTCCCGAGCACACCGTCTGGACCAGAGTCCTCGACGGCCACGCGGATCGTCGCTGACCCAAAGACATCTTCCCGGGGCGTGTAACGCAGAGTCCCGGTTGGATTCGCCGACGAGTAATCCACCGCCACATGGGAAATCAGCGCTGACCCCACGAAGTCCACCGCGGTTCCAGCGATGGGTGTGCCAGCGACGGTTCCGTTGGCACGACGCTGCACCGTGAACGTGTTGAACGCCACGACCGAACTGGCAGTCGCAACCGCATGGTCTTGCTCCAAAGTTCCGTCTTGCGCACGTTCCACGGTCAAGACGTTGTCGGCCTTGCCAGTCACCAACATGACTTCCGAATCGATTCGGATCTTGTACGGGGATGCCGGCGTCGCGGTCGGGAAAGCGGAGGCATCGGTCAGCGTGACCGTGAGCGCACCGATCGGTGCGGCCGCGAACAACGAATTGGTGGGCGTGCCCGTGACCGTCATTTGTTCGTCGCCGAGCTGAATGGTGAAATTCGGTGTGGCGCTCTTCGGAAACGCCGAGACATCGAAATCCAACAAGGTGATCGTGTTCACGAGCTTCGAAGAGACATCGTTGGCAAGCGTTCCTCCCAAGAAAATCGGGCCCAACGAATCCGACAAGACCAACGGCGTGACTTTCAGCTTCTGAGACTCCAGCGGTCCCGCGGTGATACCTGTCAGCGGCACGGAGTTCTCTCCGGAATCTTCCAGAAGCAGTTTGGTCACTGCGGCACCGACGGCGTGCGCGGCGGCCGTGGTTCCGTTGGCCTCACGCAGCACAGTGAAGAGGTTGCCCGTCACCTTCGTGACAGTCATTTGTTCGTTATCGACTTGAACCGTGAAATTAGGCGTGCCGCTCACGGGAAACGCCGCGGGGTTGGCCACGGTGATCGTGTTGACGGTCGGCGAGACAACCGCAGTGACCGCAGAAGCCAGCGTTCCTGTCGGCCATACGAAAGTCACTGGAGCATCAACATCGTGCGTCGCGGCAACAGTTCCGTTGGCCTTTCGAACCACCGTGAAATTATTGCCTGTCACCTGAGTCACGGTCATTTGTTCGTAGTCGACCTGAATCGTGAAATTGGGTGTGGCACTCGCTGGAAACGCCGAGGCGTCGGTAAGAAAGATCTCGGTGTCGGTGTCGGTCATCGCGCCATCCAGTTTGTTGGATGGCAAAGCGATGGTCACAACAGCACCAGCGGCGTGCTTCGCTGCGGTCGTCCCATTGGCATTTCGCAGCACCGTGAAGGTATTGCCCGAAACCGCCGTGACGGTCATTTGTTCGTTATCGACTTGAATCGTGAAGTTGGGAGTGCCGCTCGCTGGAAACGCCGTAGCATTGGCCAACGTGATCGTCGTCACGGTTGGCGAGCTGACGGCACTGGCGAGCGTGCTGTTGGGCAACGCGATCGGATTGAGCGTTGGGAGATCATTCACCGGATTGACAGTGACCTCGATCGTCTTGGTGGTTGTCGCGTTGTCGGACGCCGTGCCGATCTTTCCATCCAAGCCGCCATCCATGATCGCGACTGTCAGAGTCGCTTTCCCCGATTTGAACGCAACCGGTGTGAAACTGATCGTCGCGTTGGTGTCCGGTACTGTGTTCGCCACCGTGGGATTTGGAATCAGCGCGGTGTTGTTACTGGTCGCCGACAGCACCAAGTAGTTCAAGGCATTCACCGGGGCGAACGGCTCGAACCGTCCCGCGTCGATGCCCGTCAGGTTGACCGTCTGTAGCGGAGCGCCCTCGGGGATCGGGGGCAGTGTGACCTTCGACGTGTTGACGACTGAGGTTCCATTGATGGTCGTGATATTCGGTTTGTCGTTGACGGGGTTCACCGTCACATTGATCGTACGAGTCTTCGTCAGATTGTCTGCCGCAGTGTTCGGCGCCGAAACGACGGCTCCCGCCAAATGCGCGGGAACGACCAGCAAGCCATTCACGTTGCGATCGACTGTGAAGGTTGCTCCAACTCCTGGCAAAGTGTCCGGAGTGATTCCCGTCACCGTCATTTCTTCTTTGTTGATCCTGATGTTGAATCCTGGCGCGCTGGGGAACCGGCTGGCGTTGGCGACGAGTACGCTGCCATCCGAGTCCAAAACCTCGGCCGCCAGAAGATCGATCCCCAAGAGCTCGTCCGCGCCGCCATCGGTCACAGTGACGACGATGGACGCGGTACCGAATCGATCCGCTCCAGGAACGAAGGTCAACATCCCGGTCGTCGGAGGAGTCTCACCCGTGGATGGTTGCAAGTTCGACGGATTGTAGTTCAGTGCGAGGTTCGAGATCAGAATCGCCGTGACGTTGATGGGGACCGTGGCCCCATCATGTTTCTCGGCAGAGGTTCCGTTGACGGCGCGAGTGACCGTGAACATTGGCTGGGTTGGGACTGTCACATCAATCGCAGTGACAGTCATCTGCTCCTGTTCGACTTGGATTGTAAACGGCACTTTCGGCAAAGTGATCGGACTGGTGAGCGTCATGGTCAACTCGGTGTCCGCCATCAGCGAAGTCAATGTGCCGAGAATTCCCTGTCCACTCACGGCGTCCGACGTGGCAACCGTCACCATCAGATCTTGTGTGTTCGCGTCGTTGTCCGTGATGCCGAACAAACCAAATGCTGGCAGCACCAATGCGTCTTTGAGGTGAGCCACCTTCGTCGTGCCACCGAATGCGCGAGTGACCGTCAACGTGTTGCCCGACACGGCCGTGACTCGCATTTGTTCGGAATCAATCTGCACCGTCAGCGGCAGGACTTTTTGGAAGACGCTGCCGTCAACCACCACGATCGAAGTCTGAATGTTCGTGATATTGGCTGCGAGGGCGCTCGATCCATCTTCGTTGATCGTCAAATTCGCAATGTTATTGATCGTGGGCACGTCGCCGCTGGGTGCGACGGTGACCAGCAAGTCTCGAAAAGTCGTGTCGCTGAAGTCGGCTTCCCGAGTATCCAAATTGTTGTCCGAACCGCCGTCGAACACAGTCACTCTAATGACGGCAGCCCCAGACGTATTCGCTTTGGGAGTGAACCGAATCGAACCGGACGGATTTCCGTCGGTGTAGAAGACCGTAATCGGACCCGTCAGTGTCGGGTTGTCAGAAATGGCCACGACCTTCAGTTTTTGCCGCGCTCCGGCTCCTTCGCCGTCGCTGATGCCGCTCAGGGAAACGATCTGCTGCCCCGAACCTTCGGGAATCGTCAGCGTTCCCGGAACGGCGGGATTGGGCGAGATCACCGCCAAGGTCGGTAGATCGTTGACTGGCTTCACTTCGACGGGGATGTCGCGCGTGATGCTGAGGTTATCAAAGGAATCCGAATGAGCGACGACATCTTGAGCCAAATGCGCGGCCGCAGTCGTTCCGTCGATACCACGAGTGACTGTCAAACTATTCCCGCTAATACCCGTGACGCGCAGGGTCTCAGCGCCAATTCGAATCTTAAACGGCTGAACGACTTTGTCGTTGATCGGGTGGAACACTGCGTCCGTGCCATCTTCGCCGCGAATGACCGTGAACGTATTGAACGCGACAACCGGATCATCGATGAAATGAGCCCCCTGCGACGTCCCGTCCTGGGCACGCAGAACTTGCAAGACGTTTCCATTCTTTCCGGTCACCAACAATACCTCGGCACCGATTCCGGTACCGATTCGGATCTTGTAGCCGGCTGTCGGTGTCGCGTTGGGGAATGCGGACGCGTCGTCCAGCGTGATCGTCGTCAAGGGCGGGGTGACCATCAACAGGTTAGCAACCAACTTATCGGTGGGAGTGCCCGTGACCGTCAGCACTTCGTTGCCGATTTGAATCTTGAACGGGACCGACAGTGACGAGAATGGCGTCACATCGCTTAACGTGACCGTGGTGTCTGTTCCCGTCGCGGCTACGGCCAATTTATCGGTGAGGGGTGACAGATAGACTGCCGGATTTGCCACCGTAATCGTTGCGGCCGTGGCCGAAATGTTGGCGCTGAGCGCGGTTGCTTCTCCTGGCTTGAGATCTGGCCCAGCGTCGGTCAGGGTCACATGAAAGATGTCGAAGCCTGAGAGGTCTGCCGTCGGCTCGTAATTCAGCGGCCCGGCGTCCGCAGCAGTTGTGTACAAGTTCGGCTTCGTAAACAACGTCGTGTTGTTGTTCGTCACCGTGAACTGCAGGCTCTGAGTGCCCTCCCCAACACCAGCGGTCACCTGATTCAAATCCAACGACGACAATGGCGTGTCTTCGTCGATGGTGATGGCCGATTCGAGCGGCACAAATGTGGGAGATTCCGTGACATCGAAGCGAAAAACGAGTCGCCGCGTTCCATTGTCCGAGGGAATACCCGGAGGGGCATTCAACACACCGTCCACGCCAGCGTCTTCCACGACGACTGTGATGAACGACGGCCCTCCCGCGCTGGTGTTGGTTTTGCCCGCAATGGGGCTGAGCTTCATGGTGGCGGTCTTGGCACCATCCACATAATCAATGGAGGGATCCGCAAGCAGCGCGGGGTTGCTACTCGTGGCGGTGACTTTCAAGTTCTGATTCTCTTTGCCTCCGGCAGAGATCCCCTTTAGGGCGACATTGAACGGCAGCACATTCTTGGGGATGGAAATATCGGGAAGCGGGTTGATCGTGGGAACATCGTTCGTGGGCTTCACCGTGACATGGATCGTCTTCTTGATTTCGTTGTTATCGACCCGCGTCAACAAATCCTGATCGAATCCGGAATCGACGACGGTGAGCGTGATGTTGGCTTCGCCGAAGCGATCCGTGTTGTTGGTGAAATTGAGAATCGCGAATCCGTTCGGTGAGACGTAGATGACTTGAGGGTCGGGAACGATCTCCGCGTTGTCACTGACGGCGATGACCTGCAGTTTTTGTAACTCGCCATCAAAGTGGCGGTCCAGAATGTCCACGATTCCGTCGCCGTTGACATCATCGGTGACGAATGCCCGTCCGCCACGATCCGTCAGACCAGTCAGCGGGAGCGGGTCGTTATTGACTGGCCCCGGGAGCGGAGAGCTATTGACCGTCAAGAGGTTCACATCCAGCCCGGCAAATTTTCCCGTGAACTCGACCCCAACAGCCGCTCCTGGCAACGAAGTTCCGCTGGTCTTGATGTCCGCGTTCGTCACGGACTGCAAGCGAACCAATGCATCGTGAACGCTGAGAGCTCCTGAAACGACGGGTGCCGCAAAGGCGACGGGATTGAGGATGGCCCGTTTTAGGTTCGCCGTCACGGTCACGGTTTGATTGCCTTGCTCCAGCGTCGAGATGCTGATGATTGGCCGCGGAAAACTGGGAGTCAGATTGTTATCACCCGTCAGAACAATCAACTGAGGATGATTGAGGTCGCCAGCCGGTCCTGAAAACGTGACGACAAACCGAGTGAATGGAAAGTTGGGGTCTTCCTGGACGGTCACACCGGTCAAGAAGGGAGCGTCAATGATCTGCAAGGCACTTTCAATATTATCGGCGGTGAGGCTGCCATCGGCTTGATCGTATTGGATGGGTTGCGTTGTGAAGGAACGCGACGGCTGGAAGTTGAATCCGTCACTGAAGGTCAGTTGGAACGTTCCACCGGTCGCTCCAAAGATGTCAATCTGCTGGCGTTCGTCGTTCGTCAATGTTGCGCTGTTGAGTTGGTTGACCGGCGTCGGCGGGTTCACGGGAAAACTGATCGCCGGAACGTTTTGGTGCGCGTACTGGCCAGTAAATTCGATCGTGGCCGGACTCGACGATAATGGGCCACCAATCACGATGATGTCGCCCGGATTGATAATGTTTCCGGGCAAAGCCTCGAGTGCCGCTTGGATTGCTTCCGCATCGGCGTCGTAGGGAATCGGGGCGGTCGTGGCCCCACCGAACACCAAACGGTACGTGCCACCTTTGGGGCCGGTCCCATTCACATTGAAGTTACTGCCGTTGAACTGCAACCTCTGAATTTGGTTTCCGGTCAGGCCACCATTGTCGGATGTCAAATTGTCGAGGTTCAACTTACCCAGCGTGTTGATGAACCTGATCGACACCGGCGCTGTTCCCAATGGACCACCGAGCACCTCCACTCCCGAAGGACCGACCACAGGAAGTGCGGCGAGAGCATTCTTGATCTCGAAGGAGTCCGCGTTGTAGGCAATGACGCCCGTCGTCAGGATCTGTGACACTCGCGATTGGTCCAAATGCAGCGGCGCGATGGTGGTGCCATTGACGCCACGATTGACGAGCAATTGATCGCCAAAGACTCCCGTCACCAACATGTCTTCAGAGCCGATCCGAATTCCATACGGCTGGAACGGCGTCGCAGAGCTCAATACCTGGGGATCGACAACCGTGATGATGTCGTCGATCTGCGTCACGCTCGGGAACACGCCGGGAACGAAAGGGACGCCAGGGATGCCGCTGGGGACTAAGCCGTCGCCATGTGCCGCAATCGAGGTTCCATTCACGCCGCGGACCACCGTCAGGGTGGTCCCAACGACTCTTGTGACAAACATGTCTTCGCGGTCAACCCGGATCGTGAAGTGGTTGTCAACGGCATCATTTGCCAGATGCGAGGCAAGTGCGGTCCCGTCTTGAGCACGCTGAACGGTTAGGGTCGTGGTAGCGGGGGTGAGCCCGTCGCCCACGGATGTAACGGTCATCACTTCGCTGCCGACCAGAATCTTGAAGGGGATGGTGAGCGGTAAGAATGCCGCCACAGAGTTGAGCGAGAGGATCGTATCGGTAGCGAGACTACCCACGCTGCTAGACAAGGAGTCTGTCGCGACGGATGGGAAGACCCCACTGGCATTCGTTGCCGTGATCGTCGTGGCGAGGTTGTCAATATCCGCGAGGAGCGGTGTCGACGGCGGTGCGTCCAAATCCGCTGGCTCGTTCAGGGCGGTCGTGCGTTGTTCGATGACGTTGGCAAAATCGGGATGCGCCGCCGGCGTGGTCCCGTGATAGCCGCGCTCGACTTTGAGAATCGCGCGGAAGGGATTCCCGCTGACCGGCGTGAAGGTGACATCTTTGACGAGCATCTCCTCGGCAGTCGTCCCAATCACGTCGATGGGATTCGCGAGCGATCCGTTGTGCGCGGGTGCATTCGCCCTACGATCGACCGTCAACACTGGCTGGGTTGGGAAGGTCAAATCAACAGCAGTGACGGTCATCTGCTCCTGTTCGACTTGAATGATGAACGGTGTCGGCGGAAGAAACGTGATCGGATTCGTGAGTGACAGCATCTCCGTCGTCGCCAAGATTGTCGCCGCCATCGCCGAATTCAATGTTCCCAGAATGCTCGATCCGACCGAAATCACATACGGGACGAATGGAGTGGCCACCGTCGGGAAACCAATGGTGTCATCAACCGTGATATCCATCACCTCCCCCGCCGTGGCGGTGGGGATCGCATCATCCAGGCTAGTGACCGCGCCGATGTTGTTGGCAAAGGTCAGCGTGAAATTCCCGCCAGTCGCGTTGCTGGACAGGCTCAGAGTTTCATCACGACTCACCGTGGCCGGTGCATCGTAGGGAATCAAATCGGATGTGTAGGAGTGCGTGCCGTCGTTGAAGGTCAGCGTGAAAGCCCCCCCAAACGTCGTCACGGGCGTGATGCTGACGAGTTGTTGTTCATTGCCGATGGGCGACGATCCACCACCGGCGGTGATGCCTGTCACCGTCACCGCGGTGACTCCCGCGAGATCATCTTCGTAGAGCACCACCGCGTTGATCAGCGTGACCGTTGTGTTGGAAACGTGCGTTGCAATCGTGGTCCCGTTCACTGCGCGTGTCACCGCAAACGTGCTCGTGCCATCGGGGTTCAACACCACGCTCGTGACCCGCATTCGTTCGTTTTCGACTTGAACCTCGAAATTGGGATTGGCGGTGGGCGGAAAGCGACTGCCATCGGCGACCGTCAGTGAGGAATCCGTCACTTGATTGTCGGCCGTTAGTTTCGTGGTGGCCGATTGAACGTCATCGACCGTGGGTGTGTCATTGGCCGGCGACACCGTAAATGTAAATGTCACTGATCGGGTGATGTTGTCGCGAGTCGCTGGAAAATTCGTGATCGTGAGGTTGCCGGTATCCGAGTCGTAGAATTTACCGACAATGTTATCCACTCCGCCGTCTTCGATCGTGACGGTGATTGTCGCGCTGTTGTCTCCACTCTTCAAAACCGCGACTGGTGCCCCTTTCACCGGATTGATGATGAGTTTTCCAATCTTCGACATGTTCACGTCATCGTATTTGACAGTCGGAATTCCCGTGAGAAAGGGATTTGTGGTGCCGAAGTTGGGATCGACATAGACCAAACGATTTTGCCCGTTGTTCTTTGGGTTATCCGCCCCCCCTCCGGCGGTGATGCCGGTCAAGTCAATGGACACCTGCGGCGTGTCTTCCATCACAGAGACGTTGGAAATGGCATCGATCGAAGGAACGTCATTCAACCGGACGGGAATGTCGAGTGTCCTGAAACCATCCGTCACCGTGATCGTCGTTGATCCATACAGAGCGGATCCTGGAGCGAAACGCACATAGGCTTCTGGCGACAGTGACTCTTGAAAAACATCCAGATCCGGGCTGGTCGAATTCGATAACGGGCGAACGATATTGAACCCGTCATTGAATTGAGTGATGTCGTTTGGCTGCGGATTGATAAACGCCCTAATGTCCGGGTTTGCGGAGAAGAATATTCCGCCACCAAATATACCACCGTCGGAAAAGGAGAGCGTGATCTGCGAGGGATCCAAGGAATCTGGAACGTCCGTTTGAACCTCAGAAAAATTCGGTTCGCCCGAAGCCGCGGACGAATGCGAAATCAACATTGGCGAGATGACCGCATTGGGCACGGGTGGAAACTGGAATAAAAAAGCGGGCAATGCTCTCTCTTCCAGACGTTCCGTGCTTTGAGTCAAGTCGTAACGTCGACTTTTGCGGAGCTGTGCGCTGTTCTTGCGGTGAGAAAGGCCAGCAGCCTTTTTGAACGACTCAAGCCATGAAGACAGAAACATCGAGTGACTCCCTGACGTTGCGAGGAGCGCAGCCGGACACGTTCCAGAAAAAATCGAACGACGCTGCAACTCCATCATGTTGGCCCGCGGGGACACAGCCTGTCCTCGCTTGTCCAAAATACCCGGCTGTTGGAGGGTGGGAAAGGCGGCTCCGGCAAATTTCTCCACGTTGTCCGCCGGGACGCCGCGACACAGCGGGAACGACGATCTCGACACGTTGAGAGGTTTTGTCAGTCCCGCCTGTCGCAGCAATTGGTGAATCTCGATTCCTCGAATTCCGTGGCCTCACGCAAAATCGAGCTCAAGTCCCGGATTCATCCCGCGCACCGAAAACCGGGGGGCATGCTGTTGCGTACGGAATCGTCCTCCGAGATCGGAGGATCGCTCGTTGTCGCTAGCCTTTGCCACCTGTAGATTGTCCCCATGTTGTCGCGTCGTTCGATTCAACTCTTGCAACTCCCGATCCCGCAACCCGGCCTACAACCGGCCAAGGGGAACGTGCCGCTCGCCGCGGGCTACCTGAAGATGTATGCCCAGCGCCGCGGGTTGCAGGAGTTCTTCGACATTGAAATCTTCCCGCCAAGCCTGTCCAACACACTCAGCGATTGCGGCTTGGTTGAAGAAATCCTGACTCGTGACCCGTGGATGGTGGGCTTCACCTGCTACCTCTGGAACATCGACCGGACCCTCTGGATCGCCAGCCGATTGAAGGAACGCCGGCCGGACCTGCGAATCATCATCGGCGGCCCCGAAGTCACCGCCGACAACGCCTGGGTGCTGCAACATCCGGCCATCGACTTCGCCGCCATCGGCGAGGGAGAGCAGACCTTCGCCGAACTGTTGGCTGCCTTGAGAGACCAGAACACTCTGCGCGAGCCGATCGCCGGGTTATTTGTTTGTGTTAGCGACGAGTCGCTCTGTGGCTGTGAAAGACTTGGCGAGCGGGCCGGCGTCAGCCCCCCGGTGGTCATGGTGTCCGAGGAATACCGGGGGGCTGACGCCACCCCGCTCGCCTTCGCGTCAATTGGTTCACAGCCGCTCCGTGACTCGAATTCGAGTCACGAAGTGACTCGTCTGCAGTGCCTCGACAACAACCTCATCTTGCCTGCGTTCCGTCAGCCGCTTGCCAGTCTCGATGAAATCAGTTCGCCCTATCTGGAAGGGATCCTCGACGCGGCCGACGAAGAGATGCTGCTGCTGGAAACGATTCGCGGCTGCATCTTCAAGTGCAAGTTCTGCTACTACCCGAAGAGCTACGACGACCTCTATTTCGTCTCGCGCGAGAAGATCATCGCGAACCTGCAATACGCGCGGGAACGAGGCGTCAAAGAGGTCGTGTTGCTCGACCCGACGCTGAATCAGGCCCGCAACTTCGCAGAGTTTGTCCGCTTGCTGGCCGATCAGAATCCCGACCGCCAGTGGCAATACTTCGGCGAACTCCGAGCCGAAGGACTTACCACCGACATCGCGAAACTGCTCAGCGAGGCCAACTTCACGGAAGTCGAAATCGGACTGCAATCCATCGACCCGCTGACGATGGAATTGATGGACCGCAAGAACAACATGAAAGCCTTCGAGCGTGGCGTGGGAGCGATGCTCGATGTCGGGATCAAAGTCAAAGTCGATCTGATCATTGGCCTCCCCGGCGACACTCCCGACTCGGTTCGCCGCGGCATGCACTACCTGCGCGACACCGGGCTGTATTCCAGCGTGCAGGTTTTCAACCTTGCGATTCTGCCCGGAACGGCCTTCCGGCAAGAGGCCCAGATGCACGGATTGCAGTACCAGTCCCGATCGCCGTACTACGTCCTCAAGACGCCGACCATCGACCTGCCGACCATGTACGGATTGATGGAAGAAGCCGAGGAAATCTTCGACACCGAATTCGACGCACTCCCTTCGCCGGCCGAACGCCGAGAGCCGACAGCCGACAGCTGTGGTACCGTTTTCTTCAGCCATTCGGTGAACTTCGACAAATCCACTCGCGAGCCGCTCCCCTCCGCAGCACAGCGTAGCGGAACATTTGAATTGTTCTTCCAGGCTGCCGACTTTCGCCAGCACCGAGACGAAGCCTGTCGAATCATCTGGCAATTACTGGAGGACAACCCGCACTCGACGTTGCGGATCGTTCTCGAACCGACCAGCGATCCCGCGTCGTTGACGATGTCATTCCTGCAGGCGATCCGCACAGCCTGCCTGCAAGACCCGTCGTACCTCGACCGCTTCTATTCCATGCAGCTCGGCCGGCCGAAGGGAGCGAAGCACATCGTCATTCGGCTGCCGTGGTCGGCCCGCGAGTCCGTGGGCCTCGATTGGATTGACGACGTCGGGCAGTTCGCGTCGATCGTCTGGACGGGCGAGAACATCCCCTCGGAAGACGACCTGAGTGAGGAACTCGAAGCCCACGAGTTCGTGCTGGCTTAAGCGGGAAGCGGCTCGGAATTGCCTGTTTGATGTCGCGAAATTTTCCGGGGCTGCGACACAAGATCAAAGCTCGAACGCGAAGACCGTGGCGAAGGCTTCGTTGATCTCTTCGATCGAACCCGCATCGAGCAGATCGCCGGTGTCTTTCTTGCTGCTACCTCCTCGTACCGCGCCGCCTTTGCCGCCGAGGCCGAAGTCACTGCCGCCGTCTCCAGAGAGGGAGTCGGCCCCCTGGCCGCCGATGACGGTGTCGTCGTCATTGCCGCCTCGGAGTGTGTCGTTGCCGGCTCCGCCGATGATTGTGTCGCGACCCGCTCCACCCGACAGGCTGTTGGCGACGGCGTTGCCTAGTATCGAATCATCCGCCGCGCCGCCAGTCCCGTTCTCAAAGTTCGGTGCGAGCTTCGTGGCACCGGTCGCCGCCGTCTTCACGGTGCGGTTGGCGTGAGTTGCCAGCGCGGTTTCGCTGTTGAGATTGATCGCGACCGCAGTTCTCAACTCGCCGAAGTCCAACAGGTCGAGTCCTTCGTTGGAGAGTTCTTTGACCGTGTCGGTCTCGGCCGTCCCCGCATCGGTGAAGCGATAAGTGTCGTTCCCTTTGCCACCGGTCAGGGCGTCGTCGCCTGCACCGCCGTTGAGCAGATCGTTCCCAGCACCACCAGTGAGCAGGTCATTGCCGTCGCCACCCAGCAGCGTATTCAGCTCCGCGCCCGCCGACGCGGTGTCGTTTCCGGCTCCGCCGTCGAAGACCACGTTGAACGTGCTGACCGTGATCGTGTTGGAGGTCAGCACGTCGTCGCCGTCACCACCATTAAAGACGATCGTCCCTTTGAACAGGATCGACTTGATTGAGCCAGCCGAATTCAGCGACTTGTCGAGGATCAGCGTGTCCGCCACCGAGCCACCGTTGATCGTCAGCGTACCGAAGTCGTCCAACCGCACGGGCGTCACCGGCACGAACTCCGGCACGTTAAGTGTCAGTCCCGGCACCAAGAGAGTGTTGCCCAGTTTCGTGATCGTCAGCGAATTCGGCGTCGCTTCCGGCAGGTCCAACGTGAAGTCGAACGTCTGATTGGTCACGTTGATCGTGACCGGCCCGGTCTCGCTGGGCTTTGCGCCTGCGGCTCCCAGCGAGTCGGTCGCCATGATCATCAGCTTGTAAGTCGCCAGCGACTCGAAGTCGATCTTCGTTGCGTCGTTGACTTTGATCTCCCTGGTGATCGGGTCGATCTTGAAGGCGTTGCCCGCGTTACCTCCGGTGATCGCGAACGAAGTGATCGCGTGCCCTTCGAGATCGACCGCCGCCACCGTCCCGACGCTCGCGTTGTTGGCCGTAAATTCGGGAAGCTGGAACGTCACGGGGACGACGCGTGGCGCGTCATTGATCGGCCGCACCGTCAGCACGAACGTCTCTTCGGTGGTGGCACCATTGGAATCCGTCGCCGTGACCGTCATCGTCGTCATGCCAAATTGATTTGCCAACGGCACAAGCTTGATCGTACGACTCCCCGCACTCCCACCGAGCACGATGTTCGCAGGCAGATTCGGCACAAGATCCGTGTTTGACGACGTGGCCGTAATCGTCACTCCGTTCAAGTTGACCAGCTTGTCCTCCAGATCATCCACCTTGAAGGCAATCGCACCGGTCGCCTCGTCCTCGTCGATTGTCACGTCCGCAATCGCCGTGATCGTCGGCCCATCGTTGATAGGAGTCACCGAGATCAGAAACGTCTTCGAGGCGCTCGTATCCACGCCGCCTCTTGCTGTTCCTCCGTTGTCCTTTAACTTGACCGTGACAGTCGCGGTTCCATTCGCGTTGGGGGCGGGTGCGTAGGCCAGCGTCCCGGTTGTGGCGTCGATCAGTGGCTTAGTCAAAAAGAGGGAATCGTTGTTGGTCGTCACCAGGAATTTCGACGTTTGTATTTTGTCGATGTCCCCATCCGCGATCCCGGTGGCGAAACCATTCGCGATCTGAGCACCCGCATCTTCAAGCACCTTTTGATCGGGACTCGCCGGTATCTCGAAAACCGGAGCTTTATTGGGTGTTGTGCTCGTTCGGGTCGCGGTCCATGTGCCGGTACCCGTTAAATCGCCGCTGATGTCGATCGTCCCACTGCCAGTAACTCCCGCTGTCGTCGCCACCAATCGCCCGCGAAAATCAATTTTCACAAACAGTTCAACTCCACGATAAAAAATAGGCCCACTATCAGAAACCTCCAAATTGCCTTCGCCGTCCACGGTTCCTGTTCCAGTTCCGCCAGTTGCGGGAAGATTTCCGATGACGTCTCCATCGGTGATCGTTGCCGTGAATGACCTGTTCGCAATGATCGACTCCAGTGAAATTGATCGGGGGTCAGTGATTGTTCCACGGTACGACCCTGTGTATCCGCCATTGAAGACGGATGCGGACTTGGCCACGACAATGTTGAACGTGTCGGTCGCTGTGGCACCGCTCGTATCTGTCGCCGTGACTTTGATCGACAGCGTACCGACGTCGGAATTCAACGGCGTTCCGGAGAAAGTCCGCGTCGTCGGCGTGAATTTCAGCCAGTTTGGCAACGCGGTTCCGTCAGACCTCGTCGCCGAGTACGTCAGCGAGTCCCCTGCATCCACATCCGCGAACGTGTTCGTCGCGAAGGCGAACGTGAACGCCGATTCTTCCGTCGCATTGCGATCGGGAATGGCGTTGGCCAACGTCGGCGCTTTATTTACTGACGGTTTCAACAGCAGCACATGCAACACTCCACGATTCGAGGACACTCCTCCTGTGTCATCGCCAACAGCTCCAACGGCCAGATCGGTCACGCCGTCACCGTCCAGATCACCCAACGACGCCACAGAACCGCCGAACAAGTCAACGTCCGCGAGTGTGGAGCCGCCGTTGATCATGTTGGCAATCTTCACGCTGCTCTTCACTGTGCCGCTGGCGTTCAGCAGCAGCACATACGCGGCCCCGCGATCCGTGCCACCCGTATCATCGCCCCAGGCTCCGACAGTCAGATCCGACACGCCGTCACCGTCCAGATCACCCAGCGACGCCACGGAACGGCCGAAGAAATCTCCGTTCACGAGTGGGAGGACCCCGTTCGTGCTGCTGGCCAGCTTCACGCTGCTCTTCACCTCGCCGTTCGCGTTTAGCAGCATCACATACACAGCTCCACGATCCGTTCCCCGTGTGTCATTGCCATGAGCCCCGACGGCAAGGTCGGTCACGCCGTCGCCGTCCAAGTCACCCAGCGACGCCACGGAAATGCCAAGGTTGTCACCATTCATGAGAGTGGGGCTGCCGTTCGTGCCGCTGGCAATCTTCACACTGCTCTTCACCGCGCCGCTCCTGTTGAGCTGCATCACATACACAGCCCCACGATCCGTGCCTCCCGTATCATCGCCCCTTGCCCCGACGACCAGATCGGTCACTCCGTCGCCGTCCAGATCACCCAGCGATGCCACGGAAACGCCGAAGAGGTCGGTGTTCGCGAGTGTGGGGCCGCCGTTCATGCCACTGGCAATCTTCACGCTGCTCTTCACCGTGCCGGTCTCGCTCATTAGCAGCACATGCACCGCCCCGCGACTCGAACCATTCGTGTCATCGCTATACGCTCCGACAGCCAAATCGGTCACGCCATCGCCGTTGAGGTCGCCGAGTGACGCTACCGAGCTGCCGAATCGGTCATCGTTCGCGAGCACGGGGCCGCCGTTCGACTCATTGGCGATCTTCATGCTGCTCTTCACCGTGCCGTCCGAGTTCATGAATTGCACATACAGAGCGCCCCGATCCGGTCCGCCCATGTCATCGAGAAAGGCCCCGACGGCCAGATCGGTCACGCCGTCGCCGTTCAGGTCACCCAACGATGCCACGGAGCTGCCGAAGAAATCACCATTCGCGAGCGTGGGGCCGCCGTTCGTGTCGCTGCCGATCTTCACGCTCTTCGCACCATCGACCGTGCTGTTGCTGCGGCGGGTGATCGTCGCGGTGTAGTCTTCGACTTCACCACCGTTCGCCGATCCGGTCGAGTTTGCCGCTGCCACGTCCGTGCTCAGGCGAAACCGAGCATAGGTGGCTCCTGCCGTGGTGTTGATCGGGATGGTTGGGAACGTCAGCAAGAACGTGAGGTTGCTGGCTCCCGTGGGGACCGTCACCGAAGTCCGCTCGGTCGCGTCGTCGAACACGCCATCTCGATTGAAGTCGATCCAGCCATACAACGTCGCCGCCGAGCCGGTCGTGTTCGTCGCCCGTGCTCGCACGACCGGAGCCGTGCCGATCGTCAGCAACAAGTCCTGAGCTGGCTCGATCAAGCCGCCCTCGTCGTCCGGTAACGTCGTGATGTCGTCACCATTGGCCCTGGCGCTTTGAGTGGCATCGGCTTCGCCATCGACACGAGCACCCAGGAACAGCGTCGTCTGCGTCGTGTCGATGACATGACTCGGACCTCCGTTGGCCAGCAACGTCTGGTAATCGCCGGTCCCCGTCCCCGTGCTGATGTCCGGCGCATCGCCGAAGTCGGACGTCAGCATGATCCGCGTTTCCAAACGCTCCAACCAACATTGACTGTGAGCTAACGCCCGCTCACGACGGCGAGTCGCAGCGCATACGGCACGGATGCGTGCGGAATTCGTCCGAAAGAAAAACCGCTGGAGCCAGTTGGTCGGACGCATGTGGCAACCTTTCAAGAATGGTTGACTGCGACTCGTGCGAAGTCGTTCGTTGAACGCACCGCAAAGTGGGAATCGGTTGGAGATTGGGCAGGTGAGTAGATGCGAGCGGTACGGTTGCCCGCAAGGGTTAGTCGTCCTCAATCAGCATCAGGCGTTCGATCTCCGTGGTCTTAAAACCCACAGCCATTGGTTGGCGGACGCCGGACAAGACGACCGAGTCAGACAGATCAGTTGTCTGGGGTCATTCGGAAGGCAGTTTGGAAAAGGCCCGCAGGAACGAGACCGGATCGAGAATCGTGATTTGTGGAAAGGCCGCGCGGAAGGCTTGGCTTTCCGGACGTTGTGCGTCCATCAAGTCCAGAAGATCGTTGTCTCGACTGACGAGACACTCCGCGCGAGCAGCCACCGCGAGGTCCAGGTACCTCTCATCTTTGGGGTCGCGCGCGAGCGAAACCACTCGTGGTACGTCACTCACCACCAGGGCAAACCGACTGACGCGTGCGAGAAACGCCGAGACCGTCTCGTCGGTCAGTGCCGAGAACCGGTGCTGCATCTTCGGACGAGTCAACACATCGTGAACCTCGCTCAGAATTTCGGAACTGATGCAAAGCTCGACGTGCCCCTTCTCGGCGAGTCGCAAACAAGCCGCCGCTGGCCCATCCGAATTCGCCGCGCCTTGCAAGAACACCATGCAATCGAAAACCACGCGGCGCGTCACCGACCAGCCCCTTGTTTGTCGCAGTGGACCTCGTCTCGCGATTCTTCAAAGAAAGCGGTCAGCTCGGATTCGGACATGCCGCTCTCCGCCACCTGTCGGCGAAATGGGGCCAAGATGTCGTCCAGTGTCGGCTCACTGTTCAAGCTGCGTTCGATCAGCTCACAGGCCAGCGTTTCAACGTCCTGTCCGACGCGAATCGCCCGTTCAACCAGCTTTCGCTGAGTCTCAGGAGCCATCGTCAAAGTAATCGTCATCACTCCGTCTCCTCGAATTTGCCACGAACGACACGGCGTAACATACCCCAACGAAAATCTCTCCGCACGCCGAATCTCGATGAATCCACCAGGGGCCGGGACAGCGATTACTTCAAACGGAAGTTTGAAGACCTGCTCCAGAGTTTTATTCGTCCTCAATGAGCATCAGCCGTTCGATCTCGGTCGTCTTAAAGCCGGCCGCTATCGGCTGTCGGACAATGTTTTGTGTCAGGCCGGCAGCGGATCACAAGCGGCAATTTCCACGCGGTGGCTGCGAGCGGAATAATTCAGGTCGAAGAACTCGAAGAAGCCGCGAGTGCCAAGGATGGCATAAGACATTGTGAGGTCCACGAAGCCAACGCTCGCTTTCCAGCGAACGACATCGGGAGGCCGACGCAGTTCCAGCGTCACGTCACGGAGCCGATACGAGCACTTGCCACCAACGGCCGCGTTGACCATGCCATCTGGCTGACTGCTCAAATCAAAGCCAAGTTGTTCCGCCAAGTGCTGCGGAAACAGGCTGATGTCGGCTCCGGTGTCAATCAGCGCGTCAATCAGAACGTAACGTCCATCGTCGATCTGCAGCTTGACGGGAATTAACGGTCGATGACAGCCACGTCTCAAAGTCGTGGGAAACTGCATGAGTTACAGTCCTCCGACGATAATCGTGTCCGCTGACAGGATGTGGTGGTAATAGATCGGATGTCCGGAATCGAACACCTCTTTCGCGGCACGAACCACGGGGCCGAGTTCTCGATCGTGTGCCACAACCTCGCGCGTGATCGTGTCCCAGGCGATCCACTCGCCTTCGTAGAGGTCGTCGATTTCGGGAGGAATGTCGGTGGATTCGGCAGCGCGGTCAGTGCTCATAGAATTACTCCTCGTCATGTAAAGCCTTGGGAAACAGTATATCTGGCGGGAACGCTGACGGGGAGTTGTCTTCAATGAGCATCAGGCGTTCGATCTCCGTGGTCTTGAAGCCCACGGCCATCGGCTGTCGGACGCCGGGTAAGATAACCGAGTCGTATAGTTCGCGACCGAACCGTCTTACTTCGACCGCTTCTATTCGATGCAGCTCGGCCGGCTGAAGGGAGCGAAGCACATCGTCATCCGGCTGCCGTGGTCGGCCTATGATTTCGCCGGACTCGTTTGGATCGACGACGTCGGACCGTTCGCGTCGATCGTCTGGACCGGCGAGGACATTCCGGCGGAAAACGACATGAGCGAGGAACTCGAAGCCCACGAGTTTGTGTTGGCGTAGTGTCGGGCACCTCGGCTGGCTAGTTTTTCGTCTGCGACTTGTAACCCGAAGCGTTAGTTTTGAAGCTGCGCTTTGGTTGATGTTGAAACTGCTCCCCACCGACCCGTGTCGGTGGAAGCCGTGATTGACCACTAATACGACGAGGACGGAAAGACTTGGCCCCCAATGAGCTCGTCTCGGTGGAGCCGTGATTGGCAACTCGAACGCCCGTGAAGATCATCGCTCCACCGAGACAAGCTCGGCGGGGGCGGAAACACTCAAACCAGGTCGTTTCTAGCCGCCAATCATCGTTCCACCGACACGAGGTCGGTGGGGACGTGAGAAGCAACAGGTGGGATCGGGCCATGTCCGCAGAGACCTCAACGAGCTTGTTGGATCGCGTGCGCAATCGCGGCGATGCGGCGTCGTGGCAGACGTTGGTCGAGATTTACACGCCGCTGATTCGCGGCTGGCTCCATCGGAATTCGGGGCTCGACCAAGACTCCGACGACGTGATTCAAGAGGTGCTGACCGTTGTCGTACGCCGGATCGCCGAGTTTCATCGCGAGCCGCATGTGGGAGCGTTTCGAGCGTGGCTGCGGAACATCACGGTCAATTGCCTGCGAGACTCCTGGAAGGCTCGCAAGCGACGTCCGTCGGCCGAGGCGGATCGGCAAATCGAAGACATGTTGCAGCAACTGGCCGATCCGGGCAGCGGGTTGAGTCACGTCTGGGACGCGGAACATGATCGGCATGTCACGCAGAGGCTGCTCGAATTGATCCGGGGGGAGTTTGCCGAGAAAACCTGGCTGGCGTTTCAACGATTCGCCTTGGCGGACGAACCTGCGGAATCCGTGGCGGCCGATTTGGGGATGACCGTCAACGCCGTTTTCATCGCCAAATCGAGGGTGCTCGCCGCTTTGCGACGCGAGGGAGCGGGATTGCTGGACTGATGGATCGAGAGTCCTCATTTTTCACCCTCCATCTTTTGCCATCTCTTCCGGAAAGTCGGTCAGAGGACGGCAAAAGATGGAGGGCGGAAATTGGAGGACATGACAAACTCCAGTGAGTGTGAAAGGTTTAGCAGACGAGAGACATTCCCTTTTGAGTCATCATGAACATGCCTGCCAACGCTGTCCCTCGAAACCCAGATCGCTCGGATCAACGGCATCCGACCACCGAGCAATTGCGGGCGTTCGGACTGGGGCAACTGAGCGAGGCAGAAGGGGCGCTCGTCGAACAACATGTCGAAACGTGCGACGCCTGTTGCCGCGTGCTGAGTGACGTCCCCGACGACACGGTCTTGGCGAAATTCAAAAACTGCGACACTGTCACTCATCAAGGACCGACGCAGGAATCGCCCATCGAGTCGGAGACCGCTCGCGGGCAGATTCCATTGGCGCTGCAGGAGCACCCGCGTTATCGCGTTCTCAAAATGCTCGGTCGAGGCGGCATGGGAGTTGTCTACAAGGCCGAGCATCGGCTGATGGAGCGGCCAGTCGCGTTGAAGGTCATCAGTCGGAGATTGATGGCCAATCCGCTGGCTATCGAACGCTTTCAGCGAGAAGTGCGAGCGGCGGCGCGGCTGACGCACTCGAATATCGTCGTCGCTCACGATGCCGAGCAGGCGGGCGAGCTACATTTTCTCGTGATGGAGTTCGTGGATGGCGTCAGCTTGGCTCAGTACGTCGAACGCAAAGGACCGTTGCCGCCGGCGACCGCGAGCTTGTTCATTCGGCAGGCGGCCCTGGGGCTGCAACATGCGGCGCATCAGGGGATGGTTCATCGCGACATCAAGCCGCAGAACTTGATGCTGACGCGCAAGGGTCAGATCAAGATTCTCGACTTTGGGCTGGCTCGATTTGCACGTGAAGAGTCGTCTTCCGATCCCATCAACTCGGATCGCCTCACGGACAGCATCGCAGCGGACGCAGGTTTGACCGAGATCGGCATGATCGTCGGGACGCCGGACTACATGGCTCCCGAACAAGCCTCGGACTCCAGCAAGGCGGACATTCGAGCGGATATCTACAGCCTGGGCTGCACGCTGTATTTTTTGCTGAGCGGACAAGCTCCGTTCGCCGGAGATTCGATCACCCGGACGCTGAAGTCTCATGCCGATCGTCAGCCCCGCGCGCTGCGGCAACTGCGAAACGACCTGCCTCCCGAACTGCTTCGCATCGTCGAGCGGATGATGGCCAAAGACCCGGCGGCTCGATTTCAGTCCCCGGTCGTTCTGGCAAAGGCCCTGGCTCCGCTGGCCGTCGGCGGATTGGCCGCGGCGGGAACTTTCGAATCCATTTCCAAGCGGTCTCTGCCGACACTCCCAAAAACGGTACGCACTGAATCAGATGAGCCGCCGACGACCATCCAGCTTGTTCGACGTGGACACTGGGCGACCATTCGCAACCGAGGGATGTACGAGTTCCGAAAATACTTTCGGTTACAACACCGCCGCGTGATCGCGGTCGTGGGCGTCATCTTGGCGACGATCGCGACTACGGCGTTCCTGGCGGATCGATTCGGCCCCAGTGTCGTTTCGGCTCCGCAGTCTTCGCCAGACTCTCCACGGACAGATCCGCTGCGTCCTGCGTTGCCGTCCGCTCGTCCCGCTCCGAGGAATTCCTCGGCCAACATTGAGCCGACCGCAATGCCTGCCAGCCCATCGGCAGTCTCGGCGGTTCAAAAGCCGATCGCGTTCCTGGTCACTCTGAGCGAATTCTACCTGGAAGATTTTCAGGCGTTGCGTCGTGAGTTCGACGCGCGGGGCATCCCCGTGGTCCTGGTCTCTTCGCAGCGCGGCTGGGCCACTCCCAAAGGGAGCGAGGTCGGTGGCGAGCACGACGCCTGGGTGGACCTAGCGATCGCCGACATTCGACCCGGACAGTTTGATGCCATCGTCATCATCCCGGCCGGCCAATCCGAATTCGTGAGCGACGCCGCGTTTCGTGAACTGACTCTGCAACGTCTTCGCGAGCAGTACGACCGCGGAACTTGCCTGGCGACCATCGGCAACTCGGTCATCCTGCTGGCCGAGTACGGCTTCCTGAACGGCCAAAAGGCCATCGCTCAGGACTGGATCCGCAACCAGGAACGGATCAAGAAACTCAACGTGAATTGGACCACCTCCGAACGAGTGGTTTCCAGCGGAAAGCAGGGCCGACTCATCACGGCCCACGACTTCAACAATGCTCCCGAACTGGTTGATCGAATTCTGAAGACGATCAAAAATCAGAAGAATCCCTGAAAGGTAGCCGCCACCGCCGCCATTTCTCTTGGACATCACTTCCTTGCGGGCCACGCAAGAAACCAAGGGGAAACATCATGGCGATGAAACATCGGGCAAGCGGCTTGGGAAATCGGCGGCTGGGAAATCGGCTGCAAGGCGGAGTTCTTGGAATCCTCGGCGACCTCTGGCGAGCCGCGGGATTTGGTATCGGCCGGTCGCGACGACGACACAGCCGCGATGGCTTCGGGCATGTCGAGAATCTTGAAGCGCGGCAGGTCATGTCGGCCACGCCGATGCAGATCGGGATGAACCTCGATCAGGTCGTCGATTACGTTCCCAACTGGATGTTTACGGACGTGTTTCAGTCGTCGCGGCCGTGGGTCAGCCATTCGTTCAACACCGTCACGCAGGCGTCCGACTTCAACGGCGGAGCGTTCATCCCCGTGCAGACCGATGCCAACGGCTGGCCGACGCAACTCGCGACGTGGACCAATGCGCACGGGCACTTGATGCAGCAGCGGCTCGGCACGTTGATGTTTCGCGAACTCAACGGGCAGTACCCGGCCGGAACATATCGGGTCGAGTGGGACGGGACCGGCGATGTCGTCTTCAGCTTCGATGCGCGAGAGACTTCGCGTGGTCGCACGGCGGACGGGCACAACTTCGCTTTGCTCAATGTCACCCCGGGGAGCGGCGGGATTTATCTTGGCATCAACTCGATGAGTTCGAGCGATCCGATCCGCGACATCCACATCTGGATGCCGGACTACAACGGGCAGAGTTTTGTTGGCCAGCGCTGGACTCCGGGAGCGGACTTCTCGCCGTTCCATCCGCTCTACAAGGAGCGGATCGACGACTTCGGCATCATCCGGTTCATGCAGACGCAAGAGACGAACACGTCGGACATTCGGACGTGGGCCGATCGCCGTGACGCGAGCGACTCGCGACAGAGCAGCAGCAGCGGTTTCGCCAATGGCATCTCGGTCGAGCACATGGTGCAGCTTGCGAACGAACTCGACGCCGATCCGTGGTTCAACATGCCGCACATGGCCGACGACACGTTCGTCCGCAACTTCGCGACGTATGTTCGCGACAATCTCGAACCGGGGCTGACCGCCTACGTCGAATGGTCGAATGAAATCTGGAACTTCGCGCCGGGCTTCGAGGGGTATTACTGGATCGCGGACCAGACGCGCCTGCCGGAGAACGCTGGGATGACGCACTGGCAGATCGCCGGGCGCGAGACGGCTCGCGACATGAATGTTTGGAGCGACGTCTTCGCCGGGCAGACTGACCGCATCGTGCGAGTCGCAGGCGGATGGGCAGTCAACCCGTGGGTCACGGAACGAGTCATCGAGAACATGGGAGGCTCGTTCGACGCGATCGCGATCGCTCCGTACTTTGGGCCGAGCGACACGCAGCGAGCCTCGTACTCGGCAACGACGACGGTCGATCAAGTGCTCAACGACATGCGAGGCAACATCGCGTTCTCGGCTCAGATGTCGCTCAATCATCAGCGGCTCGCAGACGATTACTCGACGCGGCTTGGCCGAGACATCCAAGTGCTGGCCTACGAAGGGGGCCAGCATCTCGACGGTCGCGGAGCCTCGTACCAGAACGTTTTCTACCAGGCGACACGCGACCCGCGAATGGCGGACGTCACTCGCGACTACTTGCGGATGCAGAACGCGACGGGGCTGGACGCCTACGTCCACTACAAGCTGACCGATCGCGACATGGCGACGCAGTACGGCCTGTTCGGCGTCCTGTTCGCTCAGAACCAGCCGACCAGCGAGGCTCACGTTTATCGTGCGTTGCTCGAAGCGGATGCCGGGACGCTGTTCACCTCAACGCCGACGCTCGTGACGCTCAACGCGGCCGATCCGCAAGCTCACGAAGCGGGACTCGGAGTCGCGACGTTTCGAGTCACTCGCGGCGGCGATCTGTCGCAACCGTTGACGGTCAATTACTCGGTCAGCGGCAACGCGATCGCGGGGGCCGACTACAACGCCCTGAGCGGCACGGTCACGTTCCCGGCCAACGAGAACACGGCCTTCATCACCGTCACGCCTCGCAACGATGCGACCATCGAATCCAGCGAGACCGTCACCGTCACGCTGCAACCGGGAGCCGGTTACTCGCTCATCAGCTCGGCAGCATCAACCGGCAATGTGAGCATCGTCAGCGACGACCTCCCCGCGAATCAGGCGACCATCAACATCGTCGCCTCCGATCCAAACGCCTCCGAAGCGGGTCGCGATCCCGGCGTCTTCACGGTCACACGCTCCGGCAACACGACCGGCTCGACGACGGTGTATTTGACGAACGGACTCCAGACCGCGCAGGCCGCCGACTACGACTCGATCCCGCTGAGCGTCACGTTCGCGGCAGGACAGACAACGGTCACGCTGACCGTGCGGCCCGTCGATGACACGACCGTCGAAAACACCGAGAGCGTGATCCTGAGCATCAACCCGACGCTGACCTATCGGCTTGGCCCGAATACGGCGGCTCGTGTGAACATCACCGACAACGACGCCGCTCCGCCCCCCGTCACGCCGATCATCACTGTCGCCGCGACCGACTCGGCCGCTGCGGAAGTCGGCAACAACAATGGCGTCTTCACGCTGACTCGCACCGGCAACCTCAACAACACGCTCGTCGTGCGGTACACGGCCAACGGCACCGCGACCGCCGGGCAGGACTTCGCTCCGCTGAGCGGCTTCGCGTACTTCGCCTACGGTCAGGCGACCACGACCGTCACCGTCTACCCGTATGACGACCGGATCGTCGAAGCGGTCGAGACCGTGACGCTCAACCTGACCGACGGCGATGCGTATGACCTCGGCGCGACTCGCTCCGCAACGGTCAACATCACCAGCGACGATGTCGCGACCGCGCTGCCGACCGTGACGCTCGCCGTGACCGATGCAAACGCCGCCGAACTCAACCGCGATGTCGGCCTGTTCCGAGTCACGCGCACCGGCTCGACCACCGCCTCGCTGACCGTGAATTATTCTGTTGGCGGGACAGCCACGAACGGCTCGGACTACGACAACCTGAGCGGCTCTGTCGTCATTCCCGCCGGAGCGACGTTCGCCACGATCACAATGCGACCGATCGACGACACGGCCGTCGAGTCGAACGAGACCGTCACGCTGACCCTCAGCACGAACGCGGCCTACAACCTTGGCACCGCTCGCACCGCAACGGCGACGATCGTCAGCGATGACGTCGCTCCGGTGCTCCCGACGATCACGCTGGCGACGACCGACGCAACTGCCGCCGAAGCCAATCGTGAAACCGGCACGTTCACCGTCACTCGCACCGGCGCGACAACCAACTCGCTCGTCGTGAACTACTCCGTGAGTGGCTCTGCAACGAACGGCACCGACATCGACAACCTCACCGGCAACGTGACGATCGAAGTGGGACAGACCTCGGCGACGATTACCGTTCGACCAGTCGATGACACGGCCGTCGATGCCGACGAGACCGTGACCGTCACTCTCTCGGCCAACGCGGCCTACACGCTCGGCACAACGACGGCCGGAACGGTCACGATCGCTGACAACGACGTCCCGGCCGCCACGCCGCTGCCGGTGCTGATCGTCATCGCCAACAACGACTTCTACTACACCGAGTACTCGCTGCCACGAGCGGCTCTCGAAGCGGCCGGCATCCCGGTTGTTGTCGGTGCAGGAACTCGGACGTTGTCCGTCCCGCACGCGAACACCGGCTACACGAGCGGCAACGGAGCGGTCATGCCGGACATCGCACTGGCCAACGCACGGGCTTCAGATTACTCGGCCATCGTCTTCGCCGGTGGCTGGGGAGCGGCCCAATATCAGTTCGCCTTCCCCGGCACCTACAACAACGCGGCGTACAACGGCACGCCCGCGATCCGCGACGCGGCCAACCGGCTCATCAACGAGTTCGTCGCTCAGGACAAGATCGTCACCGGCGTCTGTTACGGTTCCACCGTTTTGGCTTGGTCGCGAGTCAACGGCCAAAGCCTCCTGCAAGGCCGCGCCGCGACGACCGCCGAGTTCAACTCGCCGACCAACAACCTGCCCGAAGCGCTGCGATATCGCTGGCACTTGGAGACCAACGGCGCGACCGCCTTCACCGGCGGCGAACTGGGTCAACCGGTCTCTCGATTCGATGACGTGGTCGTCGATGGCCGCATCATCACCGGCGAGAATTTTGATTCCGGCCGCCTGCTGGGCGAGACGCTGGCCGACCGATTGCTCAACCGCAATCAGCCGACCACGACGCTCGCCGCGACCGATCCGACCGCCGCCGAAGCCAATCGCGAAACCGGCACACTGACGGTGACTCGCACCGGCACGACCGCCGCCGCGATCGCCGTGAACTACACGCTCGGAGGGACCGCGACGAATGGCAGCGACTACGACCAACTGCGCGGCACGGTCGTCATCCAACCCGGTCAGGCAACGGGAGCCATCACCGTGCGACCGGTCGATGACGCGACGTCGGATGCCAACGAGACCGTCAGCGCGACGCTGTCAGCGAACTCGGCCTACGCTCTCGGAGCAGCGACCTCCGGCACCGTGACGATCGCCGACAACGACGCGCCGACACAAACTCCGCTGCCGGTCCTGATGGTCATCGCCAACCGAGACTTCTACTACCAGGAATACGCCGACCCACGAGCACAGTTCGAGGCCGCCGGCATCCCGGTCGTCGTGGCCGCCGGACGCCGAGAACTCTCGACCCCGCACGCGAACTCCGGTCAGGGGAGCAGCAGCGGCGAAGTCATGCCGGACCTGGCACTGTCTGACGTCAACGCCTCGAACTACTCCGCGATCGTCTTCGTCGGCGGTTGGGGAGCCAGCTCGTACCAGTACGCCTTCAACGGTACCTACAGCAACTCGGCCTACAACGGCACGGTCGCGATTCGTGACCGAGTCAATCAGCTCATCAACGACTTCGTGGCTCAGGAGAAACTGGTCACCGCGTTGTGCCACGGAGTCAGCATCCTGGCCTGGGCACGAGTCAACGGCCAAAGCCTGATCGCCGGACGCACGGTCAGCACCTACGGCGGCCAATCTCCTGCCAGCAACATTGCCGAAGCCCAACTCTCCCGCTGGCACAGCGATGTGAACGGCGCGACGGTCTTCACCAACGGCTCCGTCGGCAACACCGGCACGACCACCGACGACGTGGTCGTCGATGGCCGCATCATCACCGCCGAGAACTTCGATTCGGCCCGGCAGTTCGGCATCACGATCGCAAATCGCCTGCGGAATCCGTGATCGCAAATCGTCACTACCGCGAGGGTCCACCAGTTGCCCGCTGAGACCCTCGCCGCAGGCTCGCGTTGAGCCTGCGAGAGCGGGAGGTCGTGATGACCTCCCGTTTCTTTTCTTTTTCGCCGGAGCTACCAGACATGCCCGGCGACGCGGCCGGAGAGCTGCACGTCACCGTCAAGCACTTCGACCCGCAAGCCTTCCAACAGCCGAGCTTTTGCCAACGGATCGCAACCCTGGCCGCCGACGGGACCGGGTGCCGTTTGGCCGCCGATGAGCTTAGAGCCGATGAAGACCTGCACTTCGTCGATCAGGTCGAGATCGGCGAAGGCTCCCAAGATCGCTCCGCCTCCTTCGACCAGGACGTTCGTCATGCCGCGCCGGCCCAGCTCGGCGAGCACCGCGAGCGGTTCGACCGGCCGGATCTTGCGGAGTTCCTTCGCGGTCGCCGGCGCGGCCGACTGCTCGGCGTCGACCCCCAACAGGCAGACTTCGGCACTCGCCGCACGCAGGCGAGCGACATTGTCGGTCGGAGCATCCGGGCCGGTGAGAATCAGCAGCGGAGATTCGCTCGCCGTGCGCACCAACTGCGAGTCCGTCCGCAGCGAGGCGATTGAATCGAGCACCACGCGCGTCGCGACTCGTGCCCCGGCCGGCCGAGCGGTCAACAGCGGATCGTCACGACGCGCCGTTTCGGCTCCGACGACAATCGCGTCCATGCGTCCGCGCAGTTGATGGACGACGGCTCGCGAGGCTTCGTTGCTGATCCACTTCGAGTCACCTGATCCGGTTGCGATCTTGCCGTCCCAGCTCATCGCCCACTTCGCGATCACCCACGGCAGACCGATCGTCACTCGTTTGGCGAACGGCGCGGTGAGCCGCTTCGCCTCATCCTCGAGCAGTCCGACTTCAACCTCGACGCCGGCCGCTCGCAGTTCGGCGATGCCGCCGCCAGCAACTTGCGGGTTCGGGTCTGTTCGCCCGATGACGACCTTGCGGATGCCGGCTGCAAGGATCGCTTGCGAACAGGGGAGCGTCTTACCGAAGTGGCAGCACGGCTCCAGAGACACGAACAGCGTCGCGTCCTTCAGCTTCTTCTTGCGGCGACGCTTCGTCGCGTCGGCGATCGCCTCGATCTCCGCGTGCGGCCCGCCGAACTGCTGATGAAAACCCTCACCCAACAGGCTGAGCGATTCATCCACGAGTACCGCTCCGACCATCGGATTCGGCTCGACGAACCCCTGCCCTCGAGCCGCTAGCTCGAAAGCACGTCGCATCACGGAGGGTCGGTCGGGGAATCGCATGTGAGGGGCGCGGGGCGAGGGGCGAGGGGCGAGTTGGCTGCATTCGGAATTGCTCGCCCCTCACCCCTCTCCCCTCGCCCCTTCTCAACTTTGTCCTGGCAACCACAGCTTATTCTCGCCCGCCGGTTTCTCGGCGGCCGATTCGGGAGTCCACACTCCGCCGCTGGTGATGGCTCCGACGGCTTCTCCGTCCGTCATCCACGGTGCGGCGACTTTGTAGTGGTTGACGATGCCCGTCACATAGCCGCGCAGCTCCGGAACCTTCGTGCCGTAGTGCTCCCACATTCGGCGGAGCAGGTTGCTGCACGCCGGGTCGTGTGGGTCGTCGAGCCGGTATCGCAGTTCGCGCATGTCGCAGTCGAGTTCGTGCTCGAATTGCTCAGAGGCCGAGACCGTTCGCGCCCGCTCTTTGTCCAGCCAGCGGATCGCTTCGGAGGTCTCCATCAGCAGCGAGCCGAGATCCGAGAGGAATCGGTAAACCCGCGCCATGTCGAGCTGATCGTGGCAACTGGTCCGCTCGACGATCGTCAGCAGCAGCGAACGGAGGCTCCCCTTGTGCTGAATCAACGCCGCTCGCTTGAAAGCCGCGACGAGTTGCTGATCGCTCAGCTTGTCGAACGGCAGCCTCGCGAATTGCAGTACCGACAGCGTGCCGACGCTTGTGTGCTCGTTGACGTCTCGCGGAGTCGCGACCGGCAGGCTGTATTTCGCACGCTCGTCGGGGACGTCGAACGGCAGGCCGAATCGGTCGGCGTACATGTCGATCTGTTGCAGCCATGCGGCCAACGGCACGCGCACCGAGTCGTCGCCGATCGCCTGCTTCGGAGTCTTGCCGCCGAGCGCGGCCAGCGGCATCTCCGGCCAATCGTTCGTCAGAAACTTCGACCAGTTGTCGCGGTTGATGCGGCGAATGATCCCCAGGGGCGTCGAGGCTTCGAAGTGCCGTTTGTATTGCAGCGGCAGGAATTCCTTCTCGAAAACAGAGTTCGTCGAGATCGACTCACCGGTGCCAGGGGCCGTCAGCTTTTCAATCTCTTCGCCGCCAGCCGCTTCCAATTTGGCGAGTGAGTCGGTGAAGCTCTCCCCTTCGATGCCGATGATCGCCAGGGCGGCTTCCTGCTGGCCTGGAGCGGCGCTGGCGAAGACGACGATCTCGGCGGCAACTCGCGGCACGGTGTCGAGCGAGTAGCTCGCCGAGTCGCTGCCGATGACCGGGTTCTTGTCGAGCACCCGATACGTCGCCACCGGTTGCCGCGGGTCAGGAGCTTGTCCCTCCGGAGGAGGCAACCGCACGAACAGCGGCGTCGCGTCGAGCAGCGTCAGCAGCTTCGACACCATTTTGACTTTGTAGGTCGATTGCACAACGCGATGAGCGTGCTCGCGATCGCCGCGACGGCCCAATGTTTGAGCCAGCGTTTCGGCTTCGACCGCCGCCTCGAATTCGTCGGAATGTTTCGCCGAACGATGCAGCGCTTCGGCCGCAGCCTTCTCATCGCCATCCCAGGCGCGGCAGAGTCCTGAGTTCCACCACAAGCTGGCGACGGCGACACGCTTCTTCGCCGCATCGTCACCCGAGAGCGCCGCCAGTTCTGTCTCGGCCGTCTCAGCCAGCTTGGCGAACAAGCCGCCGGCCGCCTCGTTGCAGCCGAGGAACGCCAACTTCGCCGATTTGCGAACTTCCTTCTCGAACGCCTCGTCCCCCGCGACCGGCACCAGATCATGGCTGCCGCGCAGGATGTACGGGATTTTGGTGTCCCCATCGAACTCGATCAGTTCCATGAAGACGTTCTCGCGGTTCTCTTCGCTGGCCAGCCGCATCGCGAGACCAAGGTATTGCCGATGAGCCAGCGGGCTGCCGACCGAACCCATGAACTCGGCGACTGACCGCGCCAGGAAATAGATGATGTGCGGGTACTCGTTCGAGCAGCGTTGGAACGCTCGCTGGATCGCGGTCTTGCCCGCTTTCCAACCGCTCCCCAAGAACGACGCCAGCCCGAAGAGCGAGATCGAGTACAAGTTGTCCGGCTGGACTTGCAGCACTTTCGTCAGCGGCCCGATCGCCTCCGGCCCGCGCTTGTCCATCATCAGCGTGAAGGCTTGCAGGTTCTTGACCCACGCGCTTTGCGGATGCTTCTTGTCCAGCGCGTTGAGCAACTGCAATGCCTGCTTGTACTGCTTGGCCGACTGGTGCCTCACGACCTGCTCGATCGAACCTTCGAGGCCGTGACAACAGAATTTCAACTTCTTGCCGCTGCCACAGGGGCAGACCGCGTAAACGTCCAAAGCCATGAGCGAATCCGATCGTCAAAAAACGTAATTTCAGGCGAGCGGGGCGGCGTCAGCCCCCCGGTTCGTCGTGTGCCCCCGCTCGCCTTTGAGTGTCTGGTAAGGGGCGGGATGTTAGTGGCTGATTCCGTCGATTCACAGACAACGCAGCCGCGAAGAAAGCACACTAACCCGATGCGCCAGCGAGGGCGAACGCTTCACCCAATGTTTCCGCTTCAAGCCAACTGGAGCGCTCGCCCTCGCTGGCGCTTCGGGTTAGCTTTACGCGGACGGCCAATATCCGAAGTCCTTGTTCCTGGATCACTCATGCCCACAATCCTCGTCACCGGCGGTGCCGGATTCCTCGGAAGTCACCTGTGCGATCGCTTGATTGACCGCGGAGATGAAGTCATCTGCGTCGACAATTTCTTCACCGGCCGCAAGGCGAACATCCAACATCTGATCGGCAACTCGCGCTTCGAGTTGATCCGACACGACATCGTGTTCCCGCTCGTCGTCGAG
>SXGR01204569.1_pt1 | contig 57379 bp, 50 predicted proteins | sample 3174711 | NCBI WGS metagenome assembly SXGR01 (sample SAMN11356860, study PRJNA531348) | freshwater metagenome | isolation source: freshwater sample F1-60 | place: China: Fuxian Lake, Yuxi | collected 2017-12-25 | reverse complement strand
AGGGGTAACTCCATCATGCTTGCAGGTGATCAATCTGCTGCGGGACTTGCAGAAGGCCGAGGGCGTGGCCTATTTGTTCATCGCGCACGATCTGGCGGTGGTGGAGCACATCAGCCGTCGCGTGGTGGTGATGTACTTGGGGCGGGTGGTGGAGATGGGCGAGTCGCGCGCCCTCTGCCGGGATCCGCGGCACCCGTACACGCAGGCATTGATTTCAGCCGTTCCCGTGGTGGACCCGCAATCCAAGCGCGCGCGCATCATGCTGCCGGGTGATGTGCCTTCGCCCATCAACCCGCCGGCGGGCTGCCCGTTTCATCCACGATGCGCGATGGCGGAGGCCCGTTGCAAAACTGACGTGCCTGCGCTGCGCGAGCTTTCTCCCGGCCGCTGGGCGGCGTGCCATCTGGCAAAGTAGAATCGGTTGGCTTTGAGGGGCCCATCGTTTAGGCTACGGCCCATGAGACACCCTAGCTTGCTTGTCGGGGTTTTGTTGCTGGCATTGTTGGGTTGCAAACCGCCGGCGGAAAAGCCCTCGGCCCGGCGGTCGGCCGCCGTGGTGACGGATCCGCCGATGGTGGTGCCCTGTCAGCCGGGCAAGCCGGGAGGGCGGCTTGTCATCGCCACCTTTGGAGATCCCAAGACGTTTAATCCCATCACCGAAAACGAGTCCAGTTCGCAGGACATCATCCGCCTGCTGTTCATGGGGCTGGTGGTGGTGGACACGCAGACTCAAGATGTGCGGCCGGGGCTGGCGCACAAGTGGGACGTATCGGCCGACCAAAAGACGTGGACCTTTCACCTTCGCAAAGGCGTGATTTGGAGCGATGGCAAGCCGCTGACGGCTGATGACGTGGTCTTCACCTGGCAGGTGGTCTACGACCCGAAGATCAACAATGTCACGGCGGACCTCTTCAAGATTGACGGGAAGAATTTTGAGGTGGCCAAGGTCGATGACTGGACGGTGAAGGTGACGACACCGGATCCCTACGCGCCGTTCATCGAGTATTTTGGAAGCGTGGCGATCATCCCCCGTCACGTGCTGGAGTCCAAGCGGGCCGCCGGCGAATTCGAGGCGGCGTACGGCATCAACACCCCGCCGGCGGAACTGGTCACCTGCGGCCCGTTCAATCTCAAGCAGTTCAAGCCCGGCGAATACACGCTTCTGGAGCGCAACCCGCGGTTCTTCATGGTGGATGCCAAGGGCCAGCCGCTGCCCTATCTGGACGCGGTGGTGTACAAGGTGGTTCCCGACATGAACGCCATGTCGCTGGCGTTTCTCAACAACGAGTGCGACGTGCACGAGAATGTCCGCCCCGACGAGTACGACAAGTTCAGGGCCGAGGCCGACAAGGGCAAGTTTCAGCTGGCGGAGTTGGGAGTGGGACTGGAACGGGGCTTTCTCTGGTTCAACATGAATCCGGAGAAGGACAAGGCCGGCAAGCCGCTGGTGGATCCGGCAAAGTTGAAATGGTTTGGCAACACCAAGTTTCGTCAGGCCATCTCCTTCGCACTGGACCGCCCCTCGATCGTCAAGTCGATCTACGCCAATCGCGCCGAGCCCAATTACAGCTTCGTCTCCAAGGCCAACGGCAAGTGGTACAACGCCGACACACCCAAGTATCCGTACGATCTGGACAAGGCCCGCGCACTGCTCAAATCCATCGGCATCGAGGACCGCAACAACGACGGACTCCTCGAAGACGCGGACGGCAAGCCCATCGAGTTTGTCATGAACACCAACACGGGCAATGTCGTGCGCGAGAAGCTGGCCACGATGATCGCCAGTGACCTCAAGAAACTGGGGGTGAAGCTCGTGTACCAGCCCATCGAATTCAACTCGCTCGTCAGCAAAATCAACAACACGAAGGACTATGAATGCATCCTGCTGGGACTGGGCGGAGGCGGCGTGGATCCGGCATCGAGCATGAACGTGCTGCTCTCCAGCGGATTCACGCATCAATGGTATCCCCGGCAGAAGTCTCCCGCCACCGCGTGGGAGGCGCGCATTGACGAGCTCATGAACCAGCAAATCAAGGAGCTGGACCACGCTAAACGCAAGGCGCTCTTCGACGAAGTGCAGCACATCCTGGGCGAACAGGCGCCGATGATCTACACCACCTCGCCCAAGTCCTATTCCGCCTACCGCGGCAACCTCGGCAATGTGCGCGCCACGGCGCTGAGCAGCTACCGTGTCACATGGAACGCCGAGGAACTCTACTTCAAGTGAGAACCTGCGGCGGACAAACCCGGTAACATATTGTCACCCACGGGGGTCTGTGCTACATAGGGGTGGAGGAGTGGTTATGGTAATGCGACTAGGATCAAGACAACAACGCGGGTTCACGCTGGTGGAAATCATGATCGTGGTTGCCATCATCGGGATGCTGGCGGCCGTCGCGATCCCCAATCTCATCCAAGCCCGCAAGGATGCCGCCAAGAAGGCCTGCCAGCAAAACCTCGACACCCTGCACACCGTCATGCAGCAGTGGGCGGTCGATCACCAGAAGGGCGACAACTCCGCGGTCTCCCCCGACGACATCAAGCCGCTGCTCAAGAACAAGAAATTCCCAAGATGCCCCGGCGGCGGCTCTTACACGCTGACCACCGTTGATGAGTTGCCCACCTGTTCGGTGCACGGGCGCATGGACACCGAGGAAGGCTCGGTCGAGTCCAAGTAGCCCCATCCTAGTTGTCCCCGCCTCTGCAGCTTGGGCTCCATGTCTGATTCTCCCACACGCCGCGCCCGCCGGTGGATCGACGCGACTTTGATTGCGTGCGCCCTCTTAGTTACGCTCTTGCTGATTGGATTTGAATTCCTCCACGTGCGCGTCGTGGACGAGCTTCAGGGCGATGAGGCAGGCTGTCTTAACAACCTTCGCGTCCTCTCCCAGGCGCTGGAATTTGGCCGGCTGGCTCCGGCAGCAGCCGGTGACGCCAATGCAAGCGGGCTGGATCGGGCGATGGCGCGTGTGCTCTTCAAGCAAGGCAACGTGGTGGAGGCCGATGGTCTTGGACGCGGGACGGTTACCTCCGCCGGTTCCGAATCCAACGGAACCTTGAAAGTGCGCTTTGCAAAAGGTGAGCAGGAACTCGATCCACTGGTGGTGAAATTAAGGCTCACCTGTCCTGCCGGTGGCCAATATTCGATCTCAGGCGTCGGTCGGGAGCCGCGTTGCAGCGTCGCCAACCATTCCCTCACCAACGCGGGCAACTAGGCGGCGCCGCCCGTCCGTAGCGCCACAGGATCGGCACCGGCCGCCCGCAGCGCACGCAGACTGAGCGCATCGTGCCGTTTGGCGAGCCGTTCCCCGTGGGTGTCGCGCACCAGCGGACAATGCAGGAACGCTGGCGGCGCGAGCGCAAGGGCGCGGTAGAGGAGCAACTGGCGCGCGGTGGAGAGCAGCAGGTCCTCTCCGCGCACCACCTCGGTGATACCCATCGCCGCGTCATCCACCACCACTGCCAGTTGGTAACTGGGAAGGTCATCGGTGCGCCAGACGGGAAAGTCGCCAAAGTCGCGGCCTGCGACAAACCGTTGCGGGCCACGCTGGCCGTCCACAAACTCCACGACCTCACCCTCGCGCACAAGGAACCGCCAGCAGACCCTGGATGCAGCCTGTGCGGCTGGGGACGGCGGTCGGCAGGTGCCCGGATAAAGCGGCTCGCCATCCTCCGCGTGCGGTGCCGAGGCTGCGTGCTGCACATCCTTACGGGAGCAGCAGCACGGATAGACGAGGCGCGTCTCGCGGAGCCGGTCGAGGGCGGCGCGGTACATCGCGACGCGCTCGCTCTGGTGGTACGGGCCGCAGGAGCCGCCACAGTCGGGGCCTTCACTCCACTCCAAGCCAAACCACTTTAGATCCTCCAACATCGCGGCGACGAATTCAGGCCGGCAGCGCGCTCCATCGAGATCCTCATTGCGCAGAATCATCGTGCCGCCGTGCTGCCGTGCGCGCTGCTGGGCCGTCCAGAAGGTCCGAGCATGGCCCAAGTGTAGATAGCCGGTGGGAGACGGAGCGAGGCGTCCCCGGTAGGGGGATGGCGCGCAGGTGCCGTCCATCAATCGATCAGTCGTTGGGTGATACCGCCATAAGCGTCAATGCGGCGATCGCGCAGAAACGGCCAGTGAGTGCGCGTGGCATCCACGTCGGCAAGGTTCACCTCCACCAGCAGGTTCTCCTCGCGGTCCACGCTGGCCTTGCCGAGAATCTGTCCGCTGGTGCCGGCCACGAAGCTCTGGCCCCAGAATTCGATTCCGTCCCCGCCGATGGGGCGCTCCAGACCGATGCGATTGACGGCGGCCACAAAACAGCCATTGGCGACGGCGTGGCTGCGCTGGATGGTTTCCCAGGCGCCGTGCTGGTGGGCGCCGTGCCTGGCCTTCTCCTTGGGATGCCAGCCAATGGCGGTCGGATAGATGAGGATTTCCGCGCCAGCAAGCGCCGTGAGCCGCGCAGCTTCGGGATACCATTGATCCCAGCAGATCAGCACACCCACCTTGCCCAGCTTGGTTGGCCACGCGCGAAAACCCGTGTCGCCGGGTGTAAAATAGAACTTCTCATGGAAGAGGGGATCATCAGGAATGTGCATCTTGCGGTAGATGCCACGGATGGTGCCGTCGGTGTCGATGATGACGGCGGTGTTATGGTACAACCCGGCGGCCCGCTTCTCGAAGAGCGAGGCGATGATGACCACTTTGCGACGCCGCGCCAGTTGCTGGAAGGCCTTGGTGCTGGGGCCGGGGATGGACTCGGCGAGGAGGAAGTTTTTATGATCCTCGTCCTGGCAAAAGTACTGCGAGCGGAAAAGTTCCTGCGTACAGAGGATTCGGGCGCCGTCGCGTGCGGCGCGTTCGGCAGCAGCGAGGGTTTTTTTCAGGTTCGCCTCGGGCCGGCTGCCGCAGGCGTGCTGCAGTAAACCAAGCGTGACACATTGGGATTTGCGGGTGGCCACGGCGTGCGCATGGTGTGGCGGGCATTTCACGTGTCAAGCTTCGGGTGCGACGCTGTGAATTACTTTTCCCTGCTGGAGTTGGTTTTCTCCTTGCGCAGTTTTTTGGGGTCGCCTTACTTTCCGGCCAGTTAACTGACATTTTATCAGTCAACCAACCCAACATAAATCATGTCCAAGAAACTGACGAAGTCGCAAACCGCCGCGGAGCTGGCCCACAAAGTCGGCATCACCAAGAAGCAGGCCGTGCAGGCGCTGGAGGAGATTGCCCATCTGGCTTACAAGCATGCGAAGGAAACCTTCACCCTGCCTGGCATTGGCAAGCTGGTGCTGGTGAACCGCAAGGCGCGCATGGGCCGCAATCCTGCGACCGGCGAAGCGATCCAGATCAAGGCCAAGAAGGTCGTGAAGTTCCGCGTGGCCAAGGCCGCGAAGGACGCGATCCTCGGCAAGCAGAAGTAGCTTTTCGTTGCGCGAGCAACCCGGCACTCTGGATTCCAGAGTGCCGTTTTTTTTAACCCTTCCCGCGAGACGCCGATGAAGATCGCGATGGTGGGCTGCGGCGCGCTGGGTTCCTGGTACGGCGCACGGCTGGCGCGCGCGGGCCGCGAGGTTCACTTCCTGATGCGGGGCGATCTGGCGGCGGTGCGCGAACGTGGCCTGCGCATCGAAAGCCCGGAGGGCGATTTCACGCTGAGGCCGCCGATTCATGAGGATCCTGAGTCCATCGGCGTGGCAGACCTGGTTTGCATCGCGCTCAAGACCACGGCCAATGACCGGTGCGCGCAGCTTGTGGCGCCGCTGGTTGGGCCGAACACGCGCCTGCTGTGCCTGCAAAACGGCCTTGGAAACTGCGAGCGCATGGCCGCCACATTCAACCCGGCGCAAATCCTTGCCGGCCTCTGCTTCGTCTGCATCAACCGCACCGCGCCGGGCGTGGTGCGGCACATCGCCTACGGCAAGATCGTGCTGGGGGAGTTTGCCGCGCCGCCTTCCGGTCGCACGCGGGACATCGCCGGCCTCTTCGAGGACGCCGGGGTGCCGTGCGTCGTGACGGCAAACCTGCCGCGCGCCCTGTGGGAAAAGCTGGTCTGGAACATCCCCTTTAACGGCCTGGGGGTCGCCGCCGCTGCGGGATGGCAGGCGTTTGACGACGGAACCATTCCGACCAGCCACGCCGTGGGTGAACCGTGGCCCACCGACCGACTGCTGGCCGACGCGCGTTGGCTGCGCGCCACGAGGGAGTTGATGGCCGAAGTCATCGCGTCGGCGCAGGCGAAGGGGCTGGGCATGGAGGCGGATCTGGCCGAGCGCATGATTGCCAACACACACCGCATGGGCCCTTATCGTGCCTCCTCGCTCATCGACTTTGAGCGTGCGCAGCCGATGGAATTGGAGGCGATGTTCTTGGAGCCACTGCGACAGGCGCGCGCCGCAGGCGTCCCCACGCCGCGCCTGGCGGCGCTCTGCGCCGTGCTGGCCCAATTGGAGGGACGCAGGCTTGCCCGCAATGCCGGCGGCTCACTATGCTGAGCACCCCAATGAGTAGTCCGGAATCCTCCGCCGTTCGCGTTCGCTTCGCGCCCAGCCCCACGGGATACCTCCACATTGGCGGCGCCCGCACGGCGCTTTTCAATTGGCTTTATGCGCGACACAGGGGCGGCACTTTTATCCTGCGCATCGAGGACACGGATGACGCGCGCAATTCAGAGCAAGCCATCGCGGTGATTCTGGAGGGCCTCAAATGGCTGGGACTTGACTGGGACGAAGGCCCAACGGCTGCGAATCCCGCGGGGCCCAGCCGCGGTGAACGCGGGCCGTATTTTCAATCCCAGCGCCACGCGATTTATCGCCGGCACGCCGAGGCGTTGCGCGAGCGCGGCGCGGTGTATGAGAAGGAGGGTGCGCTGTGGTTTCGCATGGAGCGCGAGGCCATCACCCTGCACGACTTGGTGTGCGGGGAGGTGACACGCACGCTCACCGACCGCGAGGCGGCCGATCCAGATTTTGTCATCGTTCGCTCCGACGGCAAGCCGGTGTTCCATTTCGTGAATGTGGTGGATGATCTGGAGATGGGCATCACCCACGTGCTGCGCGGTGAGGATCACCTCTCCAATACTTTCAAGCACGTGGCTCTGTTCCGGGCGTTGGGCGCGCCGCCGCCGCAGTACGGGCACATCCCCCTCATCCTCAACCAAGACGGCAGCAAGATGAGCAAGCGCGACACCGGCGCGTCGCTGGAGACGTATCTCAAGGACGGTTTCGTGCCCGAGGCGGTGGTGAACTACCTGTGCCTTCTGGGCTGGTCGCCCAAGGATGATTCGCAGGTGATGCCTGTGACGGAAATCATCCGGCGATTCGACGTGCCGCAAATCCTTCGCGCGAACGCCCGGTTCGATTTCGCGAAGATGCAATGGATGAACTACGAGCATCTGCGGTGCCTGCCGCTGGCGCAATTGCGCGAGCTTGCGACTCCTCACTTTCGCGCCGCCGGCATCGAGCTGGGCGCGTTTGACACGGCCTACGTCGAGGCCGCCCTGCACACGGCCCAGGAAAAGGTGCGCCAGATCACGGGCCTTCCCGCGTTCTGCAGGTTCTACTTTACTGACGATGTGGCGCCGGATACGGAAGCGGCTGCAGCGCTCACGTCGGCGCGCAGGCCCGCGGTCAAGGCCCTTCGTGACGCATTGGAAAAATTGGAACCCTTCAGCGACGCCGCGATCGAGGCGTCACTCAAGGCGGCGGCTGCCGAAGCAGGGATCAAGCCACGGGACTTGGTGCAGCCGGTTCGCGTCGCCTGCACGGGCGCGCTGGTGGGACCGAGCCTCTACCATCTGATGGCGATTCTCGGCCGCGAACGCACCCTGCGTCGGTTGGATGGCGCGATCAAACGCATGGTGTCATGAACCCCACCTTCAGTGAGTCGTGGCGCTACTGGCTCAAGCTGGGTTGCATCAGCTTCGGCGGGCCCGCCGGACAGATTGCCATCATGCACGAGGAAGTCGTCGTGCGGCGCAAGTGGGTGGATGACGCGCGGTTTCTCCATGCGTGGAGTTTCTGCACGCTGTTGCCGGGGCCGGAGGCTCAGCAGCTGGCAATCTATCTGGGCTGGCTCCTGCACGGCACTTGGGGCGGCATCGTGGCGGGCACGCTCTTTGTGCTGCCGGCGGCCCTGCTGCTGTGGCTGCTCTCCTGGGTGTATGTGACATGGGGCAGCGTGGGTTGGGTGGCGTCGGTGTTTTCGGGGCTCAATATGGCCGTCGTGGCCATTGTGGTGATGGCGGTTTGGAAAATCGGAGGCAAAGCCCTCAGCTCGCGTGGGCGCTGGGCACTGGCGGTGGCGGCGTTCGTGGCCTTGTTCTTTCTAAAGATTCCTTTCCCTGCCGTCATCGCCGTGGCGGCGCTGGCCGGCTGGGCCTTTCCCGGGCAGTTCCTGCAAGCGTTAAAGAGCGGCGACCCCGTGCTGGTCGAGGCGACAGCGCGCCCCACATGGGCCGGGTCGCTGCGGGTTCTGGCAATCTGGCTTGCGCTGTGGTGGGTGCCGGTGGGGATGCTGGCGTGGTGGCTGGGAAGCGGACACGTGCTGGTGCAGGAGGGTGTGTTTTTCAGCAAGACGGCCGTGGTGACTTTCGGCGGCGCGTACGCGGTGTTGCCGTATGTGGCGCAGCAGTCGGTGGACTTTGGTTGGGTGAACCAGAAGCAGATGCTCGACGGACTGGGTCTGGCGGAGAGCACGCCCGGGCCACTCATCATGGTGCTGCAGTTTGTGGGATTCCTCGGGGCATGGGCGGATCCCGGCAGGCTTTCGCCTCTGCTCGCGGCGACACTCGGGGCCTTCATCACCACTTGGGTCACCTTCGTGCCGTGTTTTCTCTGGATCCTACTGGGCGTTCCCTACGTGGAATCGCTGAGACAAAACCGCGCCATCTCCGCCGTACTGGGCGCGATTAACGCGGCGGTGGTGGGGGTGGTGCTCAATCTCGCGGTCTGGTTTGCCGGCGAGGTGCTGCTTCCCGTTGCCGGGAAGGGCGTGCAAGTAGGGCAGGTCGCCACGGGTTGGGGGAGCCGCGCGTTGGATGTGTTTGCGCTGGCTGTCGTGCTGGCGTTGTGCGTCGCGATGGTCCATTGGAAGTGGCCGGTCACGCGCGTGGTGCTGGCGGGCGCAAGCGCGGGGCTTGTGTGGAGGTGGATTGGTTTGTGAATTTGCGCGTGGGGCAGGGGATGCTACCTTGCCGCCAAAGAAGGGAACATGACCACCGCCAACAAGATCACGGTCTTTCGCATCCTGCTCGTCCCTTTCTTTTCGGTGCATCTGCTCTACCACTTCCGTTCAGGGAACGAGGTCAATTACTGGCTGGCCTGCGGCGCCTTCTTTCTTGCGGCGGTGTGTGACGGCGTGGACGGCTATGTCGCCCGCCGCTACAACCAGCGCAGCGAGCTGGGCGCCATCCTGGATCCGCTGGCGGACAAGTTCCTGCTCCTCTCGGCGATGGTGTTGTTGACGATTGATTTTGAGGATCGCCGCGCGCTGGCGCAAATGCCGCTCTGGCTGGTGGGCACGGTGCTGGGACGCGATTTCATCCTCATCTCCGGATCCCTTCTCATCTACTACCTCCATGGCAAGGTGAAGGTGGTGCCGCACATCATCAGCAAGGCGGCCACGGTGCTTCAGATGATCACGGTGGGCTGGGTGCTCTTGCAGCAGTCGCCCCATTGGCTGCCCTGGTGGTACGGCGCCGCGGCTCTGGCCACCATTGTGTCGGGCCTCATCTATCTGGCTGAGGGGATGCGACAACTGGGAGAAAGCCCGGCCTCGTCGCCCACCGCGAAGCCGCCCCGATAGCGAAAAGAAAAAATGCCGACCAAATTGGCCGGCAATAAATTGGTTGCGGGGCTAGGACTTGAACCTAGGACCTTCAGGTTATGAGCCTGACGAGCTACCAACTGCTCCACCCCGCGTCAAGGGCGCGCATCCTAGCAACGCTAAGGGACTCGGCAAGAGTAATTTTATCTTTTCAACGAATCGGGCGGCTGCGCTTGCCGGAGGGGTAGAAGATCAGCAACAAGCCAAGGCAGGCCAGCGCGGCCCACATGGGGGCACTGAACAACTTTTGGTAGTCCACCACGCCTTTGACCTTCGCCCAATCCGCCGCGCCGGTGGCGATCTTGCTTCCCACAATGATTCCCAGTCCGACGATCACGAGGTTAAAGAGGCTTTGCGCGCTGGCGCGCACGTCGCCGGTGGTTTCCTCGTCCACGATCATGAAGGCGACGAAGATGAAACATCCGAAACAGAGGCCGTGCATGGCGACCCCGACAATGAGCGAGGGCAACACCCAATCGGCCGGCAGCCCCGGGCCGTACGCGAAGAGTGCCATGCGCAGCGCGTACGCACTGAGTCCTGCAGCGAGCAGGGCGCGGCGCGAGCAGCGCTTGGCGAGAAGAGGCATCACCGAAAGCACGGCGATTTCCGACATCTGACCGATGGTCATCAAACCGCCGCCGCCGACACCCACGATTTGGTTCACCGCCTCGATGAAACCCTTGGCCTGCGCCTGGTAGGTTCCCAGGAATCCCGCGGTGTGGACAAAATAGAACTGGTGGATGCAGCTCACCGGCACCGCGAGCAGGAAAAGTGTGATCAAGGGCTGGTGACGGATTTCACCGAGCGCCTCATTCGTGGCGCTGCGGTTCTGACCCTTTTGCGGCGGGGTTTGGGGCAGGAAGAAACAGAAGGCCCCCATCAATATTCCGAGCGCGCCGCTGAGCTTGAAGGCGTCCGCCATGCCCGCCGTCTGCCGCGCGCTGATGAATTCCTGGGTCAAGTCGGGCCCCGAAGGCGTGTGTTGGTAGAGCAGCCACTGGCCAATCGCGATGCCCACCGCAATCCAGCCCACCGTTCCCCACACCCGCACGCGGCCAAAATCGCGGTCGCGATCGGGCAGGTGATGAAACGCCAGAGAGTTGGTGAGCGAAAGGGTGGGGGAATAGATGATGGAGTAGGCCAGCGAGAAGCCCAGGAAGCCACTGTAGGTCTCAATCTTGGCCAGCTGCCACACGAGCACGCCGCCAAGCAGGTGGCTTAAGCCAAGGAATTTCTCAGTGGCAAAGTAGCGGTCGGCAATCTGCCCGGCGATGAAGGGCGCGATGATGGCGCCCACGGCGCCCACGGCAAAAATGTCCCCCACTTGAGAAGCAGACAAGTGACGGTGTCCCGTCAGGAAAGGCCAGAGCAAGGGCAGCCACGCCCCCCAGATGGCGTATTGCAGGAACATCATCAGCGAAAGGCGCGCATTGAGTCCCGTGGCCAATGGAGGGGGCGCGGACGCCGGTGCGGGGGTATGGTTCATGGGAAGTGTTGAGGACAAACTACCGGAAGGGCGCGCCCGGTTGCAAGCGCGCACGCTCGACGCGCGGGCGCACACCAGATAGAACCTGTGGCATGAGGATCGCCTTCAAGGAATGGGCCGTGGTGGTGGACGCGCTCGCGCGCGGCGCGCAAATCCTCATCCTGCGAAAGGGCGGCATCGCCGAAGGGGCCGGAGGGTTTCGCCCGGAGCATGAAGAGTTCTGGCTTTTTCCCACCCAGTTTCACCAGCAGCGCGACTCTGTCCTGCCCGCGGCGCAATCGCGCTACGATGAAATCGCCCCGCACTTTCCAGAGGCAGGCGTCGTGCGGCTGGCGCACTTTGCACGGGTGACAGGCACGTACCGGTTGGAATCGCTGGAGGCGGCCCAACGCCTGCGCCCGATGCACATCTGGAGCGACGAGGTGATCGCGCAGCGGTTTGACTGGGGTGCCGACCGGAGCATCCACGCGCTCTTGGTGCGTGTTTTTCAGATTCCTTCGCCGGTGGAGCTACCGATGTCGGCCACGTACGGCGGCTGCAAGTCCTGGGTAACGCTCGAACGGGACGTGGACACGGAGGGCGCCTCTCCCGTGCTCGATGAGGGGACGTTTGCCGAACGGAGTGCTCAGGCGCGCGAGGCGCTGGCCGGAGTGGGCGCGCCATGAAGGCGGCCGTGCTCATCCTTGCATCGGGCTCTCCGCGCCGTCGCGAGCTGCTGACACAGGCTGGGGTTCGTTTCCGATGCCGGGTGCCGGCCGTGGTGGAGCTTTCCGCTGCACACATGACGCCGCGCGAGCTATGCCGCGCCAACGCCTTTCGCAAAGCCCAAGCCGTGTCCCGCGAGTTTCCCGAAGCCACCGTGCTCGGCGCGGACACCGAGGTGTATCTGGATCGGCGCGTGTTTGGAAAGCCAGCCTCGATGGATGCCGCCTGCCGGATGTTGCGTCGGCTGAGCGGCCGCACCCATCTGGTGACGACGGCCTGTTGCCTCCTGCGAGCGCAGCCCCGGCACCGTCTGGTGTTTGACGTCACCACGCGCGTGCGCTTCCGCCCGCTGACCGATCGCCAGATCCGCCGGTACGTCGCCGCCACGCGGCCGCTGGACAAGGCCGGCGCCTACGCCATTCAGCAACGGGGGGAGTGGATTGTCGAAGCCATCGAAGGCTCCTTCACCAATATTGTCGGGCTGCCGATGGAGCGGGTGCTTTTGGCGCTGGCGTCGTGGCTAAAGTCGCCGCGGTGATCCCAGCACCTCCGGGGAGATGGTTTGACCCCACCCGGGGTGCTCACTAGACTCCTCGCTCCTGTTTTTATGCACATTCTGGTTTGTGACGGGGTTTCACCCAAGGGCGTGGCGGTGTTGCGCGCCCAGAGCCGGTTCCGGGTCACCGTGCTGGAGGGGCGCGTGCCTGAAGCGGAGTTTCTGAGTCATGCCGCCACGGCCGATGCCATCATCGTTCGTTCCGCCACCCGGATCACCCGTGAGGTGATGGCCGCAGCGCCGCGACTGCGCGCCGTGGGCCGGGCGGGAGTGGGGGTGGACAACGTGGACGTGGAGGCGGCGACCGAGCGCGGCATCGTGGTGATGAACACGCCCGGCGGCAACACCATCTCCACCGCAGAGCTGACCTTCTCGATGATCATGGCACTGGCGCGGCGCATCCCGCAGGCGCACCTTTCCATGAAACGCGGCGAGTGGGATCGGAAATCCTTCGACGGCACCGAGCTCAGCGGCAAGACCATGGGCATTTGCGGCATGGGCCGCATCGGCGGGCAGGTGGCGCGCCGCGCCATCGCCTTTGGAATGCGTGTTTTGGCCTACGATCCCTACCTGTCTCTGGGCAAGGCCCGCGCCCAGCAGGTGGAGCTGGCTGAAATCGACGAGGTGGTGGAAGGGTCGGACTTCATCACCGTGCACATGCCGCTTACTGACGAGACGCGCGGTATGATTGGCGCGGCGCAGATCGCGCGCATGAAGCAGGGTGTGTATCTGGTCAACTGTGCGCGCGGTGGGATCATCAACGAGGCCGACCTCATTGAGGGCATCCGCAGCGGCAAGGTGGCCGGTGCCGCGCTGGATGTGTACGAGACCGAGCCGCTGCCCGCCGATTCGCCCCTGCGCCTGCTACCGCAGGTCATCATGACGCCGCATCTGGGTGCGAGCACCAAGGAGGCCCAGGAAAGCGTGGGCGTGGAGGTGGCCGAGGCCATCACCGACTTTCTGATTCAGGGGGCGGTGTGCAACGCCGTCAACATGCCCAGCCTCGATGCCACCACCTATCAGCTGGTCAAACCCTACCTGCAGCTGGGTGAAAAGCTGGGGCGTCTGGTGGCGCAGCTGGCGCCCAAGCGCAACGACCGTCTGGTGATCACCTACGGCGGCAAGGCCACGGGCGTGCCCGCGGATCCCGTGACGCGCCACGTGCTCAAGGGATTCCTGGAAATGGCCGGTGGCCGGGACGTCAATCAGGTCAACGTGCGCGCAATGGCCAGCCAACTGGGACTGATGATCGAGGAGGTCAAGGCGGCCGAGGGCCCGGATTACAACGAGTGGCTGCACGTGGCGGCCTTCGCCGGGGAAACACGCGTGTCGGCGGGCGGCACCTTCTTTGGCGCCAGCCTGCATCCGCGCATCGTGCGCCTCAACGGGCGCAGCGTGGAATGCGTGCCCGAAGGCGTGCTCTTCCTCATGAATAATAAGGACAGGCCGGGGATGGTCGGCTATATTGGGTCGCTGATGGGGCGGCATGGGGTGAACATTGCCAGCATGAGCCTGAGCCGGGACAAGGAGGGCGGTGAGGCCTTGACGGTGTTAAACCTGGACAGCGTGCCCCCCGATGCGTTGCTGGAGGAAGTCTCGCGCGATGGCGACATCTCCAATGTGCGCGTCGTGAAATTGTAAAACCAGGGAGGCGACCATGAGGATACCGATGGTGTGGGCGATGGTTTGGACATTCGCCGGCGGGCTCTTCGCCGCCGAGGATCCGCTCCAGGCTCTCTTCCCCAAGGCGGATCAAGTGCTGGCTGAGGGGACGGGTGTACAGGTGACTCGCTCCGAGTTGGATGAGGCGGCCAAGGTGTTCCTGATGAACAACGCCGCCGAGGGCGTGGCGGCTGTGGGCGGCGCCGGGGCGGTGGAAGAGCAACTATTGCACGAATTGCTTTTTTCAAAACTGGCCGCCGCGCGCGCCACGGCCGAGGACAAGTCCGGAGCGTACAAGGTGGCCAAGGACGCCTATGAGCGGCAGCGTGGCAAATACAGTAACGCACGGGCTTTTGAAGTGCGGATCGCCGCGATGGGCATCACGACCAATTCCTTTCGCAAGCGGCTCTACGACGAGGCCCTGGCGAAAGGGGTTCTGCTGCGCGAACTGGCGCCGCAATTGGTGATCCTCGACGCGCAGGTGCGCAAGTTCTACGACGACAACCTGACGCGCTGGACCACCCCGGAGCAGGTGCGCGTGTCGCAAATCCTGTTCATCACACGGAATGCGGGAACCGGCGCAGAACTTTCTGCGGCGGACAAGGCCGTGAAGCTTCAAACGGCGCAGGCGGTGCTGCGCAGGGTGCTGGCCGGGGAGGACTTTGCGCGGCTCATGGCGCAGTTCTCGGACGACGCGGAGACCAAGGCCAATGGCGGCGACTACACATTTGCCCGGGGGGCGATGCCGGCGGAAATCGAGCGCGTGTCCTTTGCCATGCAGCCGGGGATGGTCAGCGAGGTGCTGCAGACCGACGCGGGCTATCACATCCTGCGCCTTCTGGAGCGCAAGCCCGCGCAGGTGAAGCCGTTTGAAGAACTCAAGCCCACCATCCGCACCGCCATGATGGAGGAGGAAGCGGGCAAGCGCCTTCCTGATTATTACGCGCGCCTGTATCAGGCTGCGGCCGTCAAGATCACGCTGGTGAAAAACTAGGGCGCTCTCTTGGCGCCGTCCCCGCATCAGGCGTCGTACTTCTTCACGAACCGCTTGCGAGTCGATGAGTCCTCTTCAGGCTCCACGGCCGGAGTTGCAGTTTTTGCTGTTGGAGCAGAGGTCGTGAAAGGATTGGAAGCGGGCGCCATCGTCGGGGCAAGAGGGGCGGACGAGGGCGTGATCAAGGGTGCGGCAGCTCCACCGGGGGATTGCTTTGTCGCCTTCACGAACGCCATCTGCACCGTGTGCAGGCACTGTTTAAGCATCCGGTCTTCATCCGCAGTCAGGTTGCCTCGGGTTTTCACCGCCAACATCGAAAGCTGTTCAATCATGAGCCGCGCCGTTTCCAAGTCGAAGACGGGCTCGCCGGTCTCTGGATGGGGCAGGTGGCCGAGCATCATGAGCGCCGACTCAGCCTGCTGCTGAACCATGCTCACGAACAGGGCCGTCATCAACTTCTCGCGGTTCGCCTGGGGCGAAGATTTCTCGGGGGCGTCGGGCTGGCTCATTGCGGGGCATCATCGCGGGGCCACTCCCATTGTGCGAACCAAAAAAGTGGGAGGCAATCGCTCCCTTGGAAATAAGTTGTCAATGGGTTCTGAGCAAAAGCCAATAAGCCATGCTGGCCTCATCGGGATTGCACGGCACAATGCGCCTGCGTTTATGAAACAAAAACTTCCCGTCATTCTCCTTCTGATCAGCACGCTGAGCTTGGGAATCCTGCTCGTGGTTCAGAGTAATCAGGCCAAGGAACGTACTCTCTCCGCTGAGTCGCGCCACTCGAAGGAGGTCAATCAATTCCAGGGACAGGTTTCCGACCTCGACACCAAGCTCAAGAAGTCGGCGGAGGAAATCGCCGGCAGGGAAAACGAAATCACCTCGCTGGGCGGCCAGCTCTCCACCGTAAATCAGGAAAAGGGCAGGGTGGACCAGGAGCTGCAGACCACGGCGAAGGATCGCGACCAGACGAAGGCGGAACTGGCCTCCACCAAGACCAATCTGATTGCCGCCCAGAACGACCTGGTGCAGACCAAGACCAATCTGATTGCCGCCCAGAAGGACCTGGTGCAGACCAAGGCCAATGTGGCCGCCGTCGAGCAAAAGCTCGCCGAGCAAATCCAGCGTCATACTGCGGCCCTCAATGTGCATGAGAACGTCGCCAAGGAACTGGATGCGAAGAAAAAGGAGCTCACCGAGGCCGGAAAGAAGCAGGAGGAAGACCGCGCCAGGATCGCCAAGCTTGAAACCAGTCTCGATCAGGTGAACCAGCAGGTGGGTGGGCTGAAGACCCAGCTGGTCACGGTCGAAAAAGCTATCGATGACACCAAGAAAAAACTGGCATCGTCTGAAGGCGACGCCACGTACCTTCGCCGGGAATTGACCCGGATGGAGGATGAGAAGGCCATTCTGGAACGCCAGCTCAATGACTTGGAATACGTGCGCGCCCAGTACAAGAAATTGCAGGAGGAGTTTGTCGTCAAACAGCGCATCGACTGGATCACCCGTCGGGTGGGCATCTATGCCAAGGAGGCCGACAAGCCGGGCGTGGAGGCCATGCTTGCGCGATATGCCGAGCAGCAGAAGACGGCGACGCCGGCGGCCGCTTCCAAAAAACCCAGCCGCTTGAGCGTGGAACTGCGCGATGACGGAAGCGTCAACATCCAACCCATCGACACGGGAACGCCCAAGCCAGCGCCCCAGACGCCCGAGCCGCCGAAGGCTCCTGCCGTTCCGGAGGCTCCCAAGGCCACGGTTCCGTCTGCGCCTGCAGTTCCCGCGGTTCCTACTCCGGCCGTGCCTGCGCCGGCCGTGCCGGCCCCCGCGCCGAAGACCGAGCCCAAGCCCGCCGATGTCAAAGGAGTTGTCACGCCCTCGCCGGTGCCGTCTACTCCCAAGAAGTGACGCCCGCGAGCGAGACGCTAAACGATTCCTTTGGCCGCACGATCCGCGACCTGCGGATCAGCCTCACCGACCGCTGCAATTTCCGCTGCCTCTACTGTCTGCCCGAGACGGAAGAGGCGGCGGATTTTTTCCGCTTTCGCCGCGCCGACAATGCCGGTGCGATTCCTTATCTCTGGAAGCCGAAGGCGCAGCTTCTGACTTACGAGGAGATCGTGCGGCTCTCGCGCATCGCCGTGGCGCACGGCGTGGACAAGATCCGGCTGACGGGCGGGGAGCCGTTGCTGCGGCGCGATGTCGCCTCACTCGTAGCGCAACTCTCCTCAATCGCGGGCTTGAATGACTTGGCGCTCACGACCAACGGCTTTTATTTTGCAGAGCAGGCCCAGGAACTGAGGCGCGCCGGATTGAAGCGCGTGACCTTCAGTCTCGATTCGCTCGATCGCGGCAATTTCCGCAAGATGACCGGTCGCGACGCGCTCGACACGGTCTTGAGCGCCATCCGGCTGGCGGGCGAGCTGGGATTCCGGCCGCTGAGGGTCAACGCCGTCATCATCCGCGATGTCAACGACCATGAAATCGAGTCGCTGGCGGAGTTTGGACGCGCGGAGAATCTCGCCATGCGCTTCATCGAATTCATGCCGCTGGATTCGCGCCGGGCGTGGCAGAAAGAGCATGTGGTGCCGGCGCACGAGATGTTGGCGCGCCTTCGCCGCGCACACCGCCTTGAACCCGTGCAGGCGGAGAGCGCTTCGTCCACGGCCACGCGCTGGCGTTTCGCCGATGGCCGTGGTGAAGTGGGTTTTATCGCGCCCGTGTCCGAGCCTTTCTGCGGGCATTGCAACCGGCTGCGGCTGACGGCGGATGGAAAGTTTCGCACCTGCCTCTTCAGTTTGCATGAGCATGACGCCAAGGGCCTGCTGCGAGGTGGGGCTGATGACGCGACCCTGGCGGCGTGGCTTCGCGGGGTGGTTTACAAGAAGGAAGCGCGGCACCACATCGGCGAGGCGGACTTCCAGCAGCCCGACCGGCCGATGAGTGCCATCGGTGGCTAGCTCCCCCGCTTGTCTTGGCGGCGGACTTTCGCGCATAGTCGCCCCGGTGCGGTTCATTAGAGACATCTTTCGGGAGAAGTCGGCCGAGGGGCGGCCGGTGATTTCCTTTGAATTCTTTCCGCCCAAAACCGTGGAGGGCGACGCGGCCCTGTTGGGGCACACGGCGCCCGAGCTTGCCGGGCTGCGCCCGGATTATTGCTCGGTCACCTACGGTGCCGGTGGCAGCACGCGCGACAAGACGCTGGAGATCGCCGAACGCATCCAGCGCGAGCAGGGCATCACCACGATGTCGCACCTGACCTGCGTCAATGCCACTCGCGAGGAAATCCAGAGCGTCCTCGAAGAGGCTCGCCGCCGGGGCATCCTGAACATCCTGGCACTGCGCGGCGACCCTCCCGGCGGCGGCATTGGATTTCAAAAGACCGAAGGCGGCTTTGAGTACTCCCACGAATTGGTGACGCACATCCGCAAGATGGGCGGTTTTTCCATTGGCACTGCGGGGTTTCCCGAAGGCCACGTTGACTGCGCCCAAGGCAAGCGCGTGGACTGGGACCGGCTCAAGGCCAAGGTGGACTGTGGAGCCGACTTCGTCATCACCCAGCTCTTCTTCGACAACCGCGATTTTTTCGAGTTCCGCGACTACCTGCGCGCGCAGGGTGTGCGTGTTCCCATCCAGGCGGGGATCATCCCCATTCTCGGCGCGGCACAAATCCGCCGATTCACAAAGCTCTGTGGCGCGCGGCTGACGCCGGAGCTGGAGATCCGTCTGGATGCGCTGTCTGCCGACGACGCGGCCGTGCGCGACTTCGGCGTGGAATTCGCCACGGCCCAATGTCGCGAGTTGCTGGCGGCCGGGGTGGACGGCCTGCATTTTTACACCCTCAACAAGTCGTATTCCACCACGCGCATCCTCCAAAACCTCGGCCTCGTGTGACAACCCTCTACGGCATCACCGGAGGGGTGGGCATGGGCAAGACCACGGTCGCCGGACTGCTCTTGGAGGGGGGGATGCCGGTGGTGGACAGCGACGAGCTGGCGCGCGAGGTCGTCGCGCCGGGCACCGTGGCGATGGACGAAATCCGGCGCACGTTTGGCGCTGGATTCATGGCGGCCGATGGGAGTCTGGACCGCGCAAAGATGGCCGGGAAAGTTTTCGCCGACGCGACCGCCAGGCAGGCGTTGGAAGCCATCATCCATCCGCGGGTGCGCGCCCTTTGGATGGCGCAGGCCGCGCGGTGGCGCGCGCAGCAAGTGCCCCACGCCGCAGTGGTCATCCCGCTTCTCTACGAGGTGAAGGCCGAGGGCGAGATGGATCAGGTTCTCTGCGTGGCCTGCACGCCGGCCACCCAGCGCCAAAGGCTGCGGGCCCGGGGTTGGAGCGACGCGCAAATTGAGCAGCGCATCCATGCCCAGTGGCCCGTCGAACAGAAGATGGCGCGCGCCGACAGGGTGATCTGGACCGAGGGCAGCATCGATGTGGTGCGCTCCCAGCTCTTCCGATTGTGGCCCGGGCAGGGGAAGGGCGTCGCCCCCTCCGTGCGATGACTCTCTCCGAGACTGAAGTCGCAGCGCTGACGCAACGGCGACATGCCGCGCCGCATGACCTTCTGGGGATGCATCTCTTGAAGGGCGGCCGCGGGGTGGCGGTGCGCGCGCTGCTGCCGGGGGCGCGTGCGGTGCTCTCCGTGCCATTGCAAGAAGGGCAAGGCGCGCCGATTCCGCTGCGGCGCATCGCCAGCACCAATCTCTTCGAGGGCGTGGCGGCCGGGGCCGAGCGCGTCTGCCCCTACGAGCTGGCCGTGCAGTGGGATGATGGCGCGCAGACGCGCGAGCGCGACCCTTACTCCTTCCCGCCGACGCTGGGGGAGGTGGACTTGTTCCTGTTTGGCAAGGGCGACGAGCGCCGCATCTATGACAAGCTGGGCGCGCACCTGCGGCGCGTGGAGGGAACCGACGGGGCAACCTTTGGTGTGTGGGCACCCAACGCGCAGGGGGTGTCGGTCAAGGGCAGTTTCAACCAGTGGCGGGCCGACCGTCACCTGATGCGGTGCCTGGGGGCGTCCGGGGTTTGGGAGCTCTTCGTGCCCGGGGTGCAGGCGGGCGATCACTACAAGTTTGAACTGATCACGGCGGAGGGGGCGGTGGTGGAGAAGACCGATCCATACGGCACCTTCTTCGAGCTGGCGCCCAAGAACGCCTCCATCGTGTGGGACGTTCGCCGCTTTCAGTGGACCGATCAGGATTGGTGCGCGCGCCGCGCCGCCGCCGATCCCCTGCGCGCGCCCATGAGCATTTACGAGATGCACCTGGGCTCGTGGCGCAAGAAGCGCAGGGCCGAGTCGTTGTCCTACCGCGAGCTGGCCGCGCCGCTGGTGGAATACCTGCGGCGCATGGGATTCACGCACGTGGAATTCCTGCCGGTGGCCGAGCACGCCTACTATCCCTCATGGGGCTATCAGGTCACGGGTTTTTACGCGCCCACCAGCCGTTACGGCACGCCCGATGACTTCCAGCATCTGGTGAACGAGCTGCATCGGGCCGGCATCGGGGTGATTCTCGACTGGGTGCCCGCGCACTTTCCCCGCGATGAATGGGCGCTGGGGCGATTTGATGGCACGCCGCTTTACGAACACGCCGACCCGCGGCGCGGCGAGCATCCCGACTGGGGCACCTTCGTGTTTGATTTTGCCCGCAACGAGGCGCGCAATTTTCTCGTGGCCAATGCGCTCTACTGGTGCGACGCCTTCCATGTGGACGGGCTGCGCACCGACGCCGTGGCCTCCATGCTCTATCTGGATTACTCGCGCCAGCCGGGCCAGTGGGTCCCCAACGCCCAGGGCGACCATCGCAACCTCGACGCCGTGGAATTTCTTCGGCACACCAACCAGGTTCTTCGCGACGAACACCCTGGCGTGGTGACCATCGCCGAGGAATCCACCAATTGGCCGCACGTCACCGAGCCCGCCGAGCGGGGCGGCCTTGGGTTTCATTTGAAGTGGGATCTGGGATGGATGCACGACACGCTCGAGTACTTCCAGCGCGATCCCATCCACCGACCGTGGCATCAGGACAGCCTCACCTTCTCCATGCTCTACCGGCATCAGGAGCGCTACGTGCGCCCGCTCTCGCACGACGAGGTGGTGCATGGCAAACGCTCGCTTTTGGGCCGCATGCCCGGCGACCCATGGCAGCGCGTCGCCAATCTGCGCGCGCTCTTGGGCGGACAATGGAGCTTGCCCGGGAAAAAGCTGCTCTTCATGGGCGGCGAATTGGGCCAGCAGGCCGAGTGGGAGGAGAATGGCGAGCTGCATTGGATGCTGCTGGGGCAGGGGCCCTATCATTGCGGATTGCAGCAGTATGTGGCCGACCTCAACCGGCTCTACGTTGCCGAGCCGGCCTTCTGGGAAGCCGACTATGACACGGGCGGCTTCTCCTGGCTGGACTGCGAGGATCGTTCGCACAGCGTCCTCGCCTTCCTGCGTCGCAACGCCGCCGGAACGCGGCACGCATTGATCGTCCAGAACCTGACGCCCGTTCCCCAGCATGCCTATCGCGTGGGATTGCCGCGGGCCGGATGGTGGCGCGAGCGCCTCAACAGCGACGCCTCCATCTATGGCGGGAGTAATTGCGGCAACCTTGGGGCGGTGCACGCGCAGGCCGCGCCATGGCAGTCGCAGCCCTTCTCCGCAGAATTGACCCTGCCTCCTCTCTCCTGTGTGATCTTCAGTTGCGACTGATGCAGCAGACGACGCCTTAGCGAAGCTGCTCCAGATGGGAGGCGATGTCGCGCGGCTGCCACCACGGTTTGAGGCCTAGGTCAGCGGCGATGACCCCGGCCGCGTTGTAGCCGCACAACCCGGTGACGTTGCCGCCGGGGTGCGTGGAGCCACCGCAAAGGTAGAGCTGTCCGATGGCCGTGCGATAGGTGCCCGCGCCGGGAAAGGGCCGGTGATACCCCACCTGTCCATTCGAGAAGGAGCCCACCAAGAGATCGCCGCGCTCCATGTTGGGCAGCGCGCTGACGGTGTCGGCCGGCGAGAGCGCAAAATGGTCGAGCACTGCGCCGCGCAGGTTGGGCGCATAGCCACGCCAAAATTCCAGCAGCCGGGCCGCATGGGCCTGTGACTCGGACTTCCAATTCGAGGAGTCGCCGCGCAGGGCGAAGGGAAGTTTTTCCCAAAGGAAGGCGGTGTGCTTACCGCTGGGTGCCTGCGTGGCATCGTGGAGCGTGGGGCACGCGCCCCAGCCGACGGTGCCGGGGATTTCCCCGCGCTCGTGCGCGGCAACGATGTCGTGAAATTGCCCGTATCGTTCCAGACCCAAGATGGTCATGAAGGGGGGAGCGCCCCCATCGCCGTAATCGGGCGGGGCATCGAGCGCGACATGCAGTCCAAAGAGCGGTGCCAGGAGGTTGTATTGGAACCCCGCGGCGAGGGTGCGCAACCCGGCCGGCAGGCAATCGGCCGGCACCAGATTCAAAAACGTCTGCTGGGGATTTAAGCCGGACACCACGACCTGAGCGTGGATGACTTCCCCGCCTGCCAACTCCACTCCGACCGCCCGGCCGTTTTGAACGAGAATGCGCGAGAGGTTCACGCCGCAGCGAACGCCCCCTTGGTGCTTCTCAATCACGGCAAGGAGCGCGCGGGCCAAGCTGGCGGATCCACCAATGCACATCTGGGCCTTGCGCGGTGCGGCGAGCAGGGCGGGGATGGCATGGCCAAAACCGGGCTGGCGAAGGTCGAGTTCGCGCAGTCCGTTGAAAAAGAGCAGACCGGCGCGAATGGTGTCGTCTTGAAACTCGCGCAGGACAAATTCCAAGGGCGAGAGCGGCGCCACCTCCAGCAGCAGCCGGCCGGCTGCGGTGCGTTTCAGCAGGGCGCGGCGCTGTTCGGGAGGCAGGGGCGGGGCCTGTGCTTCGGGCGCGAGAATGGTTTCGACGATGGGGCGAAAATCTTCCATCCATCGGCGCAGCGTCGAGGCGTCGCTTTGGGAGAATTGGGCGAAGGAGTCAATCGTCCTTTCAGGATCCACCCACCATTCCAGCCGGCGTCCGTCGCGGCGGATCAAGACGACGTTGCGGGCGGGTTCCACATAGCGGGCGCCGTGGGATTCCAATTCCAAGTCGCGATACCAAGGCATGGCGCTGATGCCGCGGTGGAAGAAGGAATGCGGATTGTGGAAGAAGCCAGGACACCTTGGGTTCTCCAGCGTGGCAAGCCCGCCGCCGGCCACGTCTGCCTGCTCCAAGCTGAGGGTGGTCAATCCGGTGCGCGCGAGCAGCGCCTGCGCAACGAGCGCATTGTGACCGCTTCCAAGAAACAGGATGTCGCAGGACTGAGCCATCAATCTGTCAACAGACGGCAGTGAATACGGTTAACATCAATTGATTGCCGGGAGGCGTTGGGGGCGGTGAAATCACCCTGAAAAGGGTGGAATCACTGGCGATTAACTTTGACTTGGCGCACGGCGGCGGGGTAGAAATCTCTTCCAGAGGAGGAAAAGCACCGGAGGTGACAGGATGGATTTCCCATTGATATTGGCTGCGGAAGCCGCCAAGCAGCAGACCATTCGCTTCGTTTGGGAGGCGGTGGATCCCGTTGGCGTCGGCATCATCGTGCTGCTGCTGGTCTTCTCCATGTGCGCGTGGGGAGTGATGGTCTACAAATCACTGCAGATGCGCCGCGCGCGCAAGTACAACGAGTATTTTGAATCGAGCTTCCGCGCCCAGTCCAATGTGAGCGCGATGTACGACAAGCGCATCACGGCGGAAGGCTGTCCGATGTTCAGCGTTTATCAGGAAGGGTGTCATGCACTGGATCAGCGGCTGAAGCTGCCGCAAGGCGGACGCGCCCGCACCCTTTCGCTCAAATCCATGGAGCACGTCAAGGGCGTCATCGAGGCGTCGGTGGCGCGCGAATCCATCCGCTTGGAGAGCGGGCTCATCGTGCTGTCGGTCGCCGTCAGCGGATCGCCCTTCATCGGTCTATTCGGCACGGTGTGGGGAGTGATGGAGGTGTTTAGCGGCGCCGCCCAGGCGGGCAGCGCGTCGCTGACGCACGTAGCACCAGGCGTCGCCTCGGCACTGGCCACCACGCTGGCCGGCCTGCTCGTGGCCATTCCCTCGATGTTTGGCTACAACTGGCTGGTGCATCAATTGCGCGTGCAGAACGTGGGGCTGGACAACTTTGCCCAAGAGCTCGTTGCCCGGATTGAATCCGAACACCTTGAGGAGGGGCCCCGGCAGGCCGAGCGTGCTCCTGCCGCCACCACGCCGCGCAACCGCGCCCATGAGACGCGCGTGCAGGAGCCGGCGATGGAGCCCGCGGGGCTTGAAGTGGGGTGAGCCATGCTTCGGCGCATTTCCAAACGCAATGAGCTGGTGACGTTGAGTGAGATCAACATCACACCAATGTTGGACCTGGCCTTTGTGCTGCTCATCATCTTCATCATTGCCACGCCCTTGATGGAGCAGGGGATGTCACTGAACCTTCCCAAGGGCGGCGACTCGGGAGCGCGCCAGGCTGAAGTCAAGCGCACCATCGACATCAGCACTTCCGGCCAGTTCCGGCTGGACGGCCGGCCCATCGCCATGACGGCGATGGAGCAGGAACTCACGCGGGCCTATCAAGGCAACACCAACATGGTGATCTACATCCGCGTGGATGAAGAAGGCCGCAACAAGCATTTGTACGAGGTGATTGACATGTGCCAGCGCCACCAGATTTCCCGTTTCTCGCTGCGCACCAGACCCCGCACAGGATGAGTCGCCTCCTTAAAAAATGCTGCGCCTTCTCCGTGGGGATGCACCTGCTGCTCCTCGTGGCGGTGGTCTTTGGGATGGCGTTTGCCACCACCCAGCGAATCCCTCAAGCGGGGCGGGTCATCACCATGACGATTGACGGAGGCCTGCCGCTGGGGCGGCCGGCAGATCCCACAAGCGCGCGCCGGGTGGATGCACCCCAGCCCGCGCAACCCGATCCTCCAGCGCCCGCCCAGCCGCCGGCGGTTCAACCGCAGCCGTCACAGCCGCCGGCGGTTCAACCGCAGCCGTCACAGCCGCCGCAGCCGCACGCCCCCACGACGCCAACGACACCGGCGCCGCGAGCCGTCGAGAAGGCCACGCCCAAGGGGCTGGACAAGCCAGCTCCTCGTCCCCCGGAAAAGTCCACCGCCAAATCATCCCCCAAGGAATCCGGCCGCTCCAAACCCAACCTGAGCACAAAGGTGGTGGCCCGTCACAGTCCCAGCTCGAACTCAAAGTCCAGCGGGCCTTCTCAGGCAACCAAGATTGCCGCAGTCATTGATCCCAATGCCGTGGGATCGCTGCGCGGGCAGATGTCCACGGGGGTCAATCCCATTTCCTTCAATCCCGGCGCCTCCAGTTATGCCGGGTACGAAAGTCTGGTGATCCAGGTTTATCAGGACGCATGGAGGGCCAGCGGCTGGCCGCGCCAATTCTACACGGAGATGGTGACGGTGCGCGTGGTGATCCTCGCCGACGGGCGGGTGAAATCGGCGGCCGTGGTGAAGACCTCCGGGCGCGCGCCGCTGGATGACACGGTACGGCGGGCCATCCAGCTGGTGCAATCGGTGGGAAGGCCCTTTCCGGCAGGCGTGAAGGAAACGCAACAGACGTTCAACATCGACTTTGAAATGCGGCGGTAACCGGCGCAGGGAAAATTGGAGGATCAAATGAGGCCATGGAATGAGTGGATGAAGCGTGGGGCGTGCATCGTGATGGGGCTGGCGTGGGCCGTGCTGCGTGGCGCCGACGGCGAACCGCGACTGACGGTGGTGGGGCAGGTGGACGAGGAGAAGCTGGTGCCGATTGCGGTCGTGGGCTACACGGGCGAATCGGCGGCGGTGCTTCGATTTGACCTGGAGGTGCAGGGATTCAAAGTGGTGGGGGAGAAGGAGGCGCGCTACATCCTCTCTGGAAGCAACAATGGCAACGTGGTCGGGGCGCTGCAGGACGCCGCCAAGACCTACCTCTTCAACAAATCCTACGAAGGAGGGGCGATGCGCCTGCAGGCGCACACGCTCTCCGATGATGTGGTGCAGGCGGTGCAGGGAGTCGCCGGCGTGGCGCGCACGCGCGTGGTCTACCGCATGGTGACCGGCGAGCGCTCGCGCGAAATTTACGTGGCCGACTTTGACGGACACAACGCCCTTGCCATCACCTCCGACAAGCGTCTGGCCGGGGCGCCCACGTGGGGTGCCCGGAACCAGAAGGTGTATTACACCTCGTACCAGGAAGTGAACGGGCTGGAGAACCCGACGATTCTGGAGCATGACCTTTCCAGCGGAGGGCGGCGCGTGTTCGCGAGATTCATGGGGTTAAACACCGGCGCCGCGGTGGCACCCGACGGGCGCGTGGCTCTGGTGCTCAGCAAGGGAGGCAGCCCGGATGTTTATGTGGCCAGTCAGGGCTGGGACTTCATGAACAGCAAGGCCGAGGGCGGACTGCTGCGCATCACGAACACGCTTGAGGGGGAGTCGAGCCCCACTTGGTCGCCCGACGGCCAGTGGCTGTGCTTTGCCACCACGGTCAACAAGCGGCGCGTGCTGGTGAAAACGTCCTCGCGCGGCGGCCCCATGATGCAAATCTCAACCACCGGCGTGCTCTCACCCTCCGAGCCGTCGTGGTCGCCTGACGGCAAGTGGATCGCCTTCACCGCCCAGATGGGCGATTTTAACATCTGCGTGGTGCCTGCCGAGGGAGGCGAGGCGAGGGTGCTGGCGCGCGGGGAGGATCCGTCGTGGGCGCCCAACAGCCGGACACTCCTGTTCAGTTTCCGGGGTGTGAATAAGAGGGCTTTGGGTCTGCTTGACGCGCCCTCCAAGCAGGTTAGATTGCTCCCGTCTTTTGCGGGCAGTGCCTCGCAGGCCGAGTGGGCCCGCTAAAAGGTTCAGCAAGGAGTGAAGGAGGTAATCATGTGTGGATACTTGCATTTGTTGACTCTGACCTTGGTTGGAAGTGCCCTCGTCACAGGGTGTAAAACATCTGGCCCGGTGGATGTCACCTCAATCCCTAAACCAAATGGCAAGAACCTTGTCACGGGAGGGGGAGGCGGCAGCACACCCACAGGCGGCGGTTCCGGTGGCCTCGGTGGAGGGGGCACCTTGGGAGGCGGAGGCAAGGTGTACACCACCAACCAGCCCGGAGGTGCCACCGGCGGTTCTCCCGGAGGCAAGGGCGGCGAGAGTGCGGACTACAGCAATCCCATTGTGGACCGGGGGGCATTGGCGCTCCAGACGGTCCGGTTCGATTATGACAGCGCCGGTCTCCATCCCAACGAGGTCGCCAAGGTGGACACCGTGGCGCAGTACCTACTTCAGCAGCCGACGCATCTTTTGTTGATCGAGGGACACTGTGATGAACGCGGCACCGAGCAGTACAACATGTCGCTGGGCGAGCGGCGTGCCATCGCGATCCGCGACCGGCTGGTTCAAATGGGGGTCAACATCGACCGGCTCAAGACCGTGAGTTATGGCGAGGAGGTTCCGGTGGTGGTGGGCACGACTGACGATCAGCGGTCCCAAAACCGACGCGGGCAGTTTGTGGTGGTGAAACCAGGAACGGGGCCGGCCGCTCCGTGAACAGATTCGAACGAGGGAACAACCAATGAAACAAATGAACCTTAGCACGTGGGTGGTAGTGACGGGGTTGGCCTTGTGGGGCGTGGCATGCAGATCGCAGCAGCCCGACAAACTGACCACAATTCCCGGGGTCAGAACCGTGGTGCAAAACCCGGCACCGACCATTCCGGCGGGGCCGGGAATTCCAACGACTCCGCCTCCCGGCGGCACGGTGCCCAATCCCGGCGGGATCACCGGCACGCCGAATCCAACGCCGGGTGGCAACGGATTGGGTGGGAATGGGCGGGATCCGATGAACGCGGACTTTCCCTCCTCATTCGAGAACAACACGCCCGATCGCAATGCGTTCCTGGCGCAGATGGTGCATTTTGACTACGACAGCGCCGTCATCCGCCCCGAGGACCTGCCGAAAATTGAAGTTGTGGCACGCCACCTGACACAGCAAGCCAAGCACCTGATGGTTTTGGAGGGTCACTGCGACGAGCGCGGCACCGAACAGTACAACCTTTCGCTGGGGGAGCGCCGCGCCCAGTCGGTGCGGGATCAACTGGTGAAGTACGGAATCAGCCCCGACCGCGTCCGAACCTTGAGTTTCGGCGAGGAAATTCCGCTGGTGGAGGGCAACAGCGAGTCGGCTTGGGCCAAGAACCGCCGGGGCGAGTTTGTCCTGATGCTGCCAAAGGGACAGTAACTCGTCGGTCGAATACCCATTGCAGAGGGGGCCGTTCGAGGCCCCTTTTTGCTTTACTCCTTTGGCCGGGGAAGCAAGACTCCCAACCCCGGCGAGCCTGCACAAGAGAGCCGTTGAATACGGCCATGGGATGGTTCGGTCACAAAGAATATGGAAAACATGACTTTGGCGTTCATTGGAATGTGGGAGGCCATCATCATCATGGCGGTCATTCTGATTATGTTCGGTGCCAAGAAGTTGCCGGAACTGGCGCAGGGGCTTGGCAAGGGAATCCGTGAATTCAAACGGGCATCCAGCGATTTTGGCGACGAGATGCATCGTCCCTACACGCCTCCCCAGCAGCGCATCGAACCGCAGCCCACTGCTGCCGTGGGTACGGAACCGGTGAAGGAAGCCACCAAGCCTTCAGACTCCACCTCTGCCCCGAAGGCATAGGCGTCCGGCCCTAGCCTTGACCCATGTCTGCTGGGCCTGAAGGCAAGCCCTCCCCCCACGGGGATGAGGTACGCGTGGACGCTGGATCAGAGACTCCAAGCAGTCCTGCATCGGATCCTACTGCTGGGCACTCACAACAGACTGAGCTGCCGCTCGGAGATTCCACACCCGGTCAGGTTGAAGCCGCTTCTGGCACGACCGATCCTACGCCGGGTGCCGCCGATCCGTACCATGACGAGTACCATGATTATCATGCCCACTCGCACGGCGGCGACCACTACCAGGACGAATATCACCACGGAACGAGCGGGGGCGAATATCACTCGTCAGAATCCTCGGCCGACCCTGCCCATGGTGGGCCATCCGAGAGCGCAGAGGATCCCCCTCCCACGGATGACAGTGGCGAGCCTTTCGGCGGCCCCATCAAGCCGTTTCTCGAGCATTTGGAAGACCTTCGCTGGGTGCTCATTAAGACGGTGTCGGCGGTGCTGATCGGCATGGTGGTGGCCTTGGTGGCGAGTAATTACATCATTCAAATTCTCACCTGGCCGCTGAAGCTCGCGCAGGATTTGCATGAGACTGGCGGCGCGGCCTCCGACATCATTCACAGAGTGTTCAACGTCGGATCGCCGCTGGATTGGCGCAAGATGCCCAATCGGCCCGTGCCCGTGAGGTTCGGAACCAACGAGGTGCTCTCCGTCAAGGCGCAGGACGTCTGGAATTCATTTGGCGGCACGAACAAGGTCAAGGTGGACGCGCTTGAGTTCACCCCCATCACGCTCACCGAGAGCAATGGCAGCACCGTCCGCTACCTGGCGCTCAAGCCCGTGGAAACGCCCGAGCGATCCTCGCGCAATCTGGTGCTGCTCAAAAACTACGGTCCCCTCAACGCCTTCATCGTCGCGCTCAAAATCGCGCTCTATGGAGGACTCGTGCTCTCGATGCCCTTCGTCATCTACTACATCGCGCAGTTCATCCTGCCGGCGCTGCGCGTGCGCGAGAAGAAGTTCCTCTATCAAATCGCCGGCTATGGCTCCGGTCTTTTCCTGCTGGGGGTCGTCTTCTGCTATTTCGTGGTGATGACCGTCACCATTCTGGCCAGCGTGGGATTTTCAAACTGGATGGGCTTTGGCGCCGACGAGTGGCGGGCTGACGAGTACATCAGTTTCACATGCAAGTTCATGATCGGAATGGGGCTGGCGTTTGAGCTGCCGCTGGTGCTGCTTTCACTGGTCAAGATTGGCATCCTCAATTACCAGCGTCTGTCTGCTTGGCGCATGTACGCGCTCATCGCCAACCTCATTCTCGCCGCCATTGTCACGCCTTCGCCCGATCCCTTTACCATGTGCGTGGTCGCCATTCCCATGCAGCTGCTCTACGAGATCAGCGTGTTCATCGCCTGGCGCTGGCATGTGCGCGATGAAAAACGAAAGGCGAGTCAGCCTGCGGGTGATTAGCCTCCTCTTCGCTGCGCCTTCTTCCGGCCCATGCCCACGTTGCGCCTCATCACCCCTTGCAAGGTCAATCTGGTGCTCAACATTCTCGGCCGGCGCGCCGATGGATTCCACGAGCTGGAAACGCTCTTCCTGCCGGTTCTCATCGGCGACGAACTGAGCTTCGAACCGGCTCCAAAGGGTGTGCAGCTGACGTGCAGCGATCCTGCGCTTGCTGCCGACGAAACCAACCTCGTGCACCTCGCCGCCGCCGCGTTTTTCGAGGTCTTCCCTGCCGCGCCGCACGGGGTCAGCATCCATCTTCAAAAGCATCTGCCGATGGCGGCGGGGCTGGGCGGGGGCAGCGCCGATGCCGCGTTCACGCTGCGCGGCCTCAATCAGATGTACGGCACCCCGTTGCCAGGGGACAGGCTTCACGAACTGGCCGCGAGGCTGGGTTCGGATGTTCCCTTTTTCCTGCAGGATCAGCCCGCCGTCGCATCGGGTCGTGGCGAAGTGGTGGAGCCGGTCCCCAAGTCGCAGGCACTGCGCGGCTGCGGAATCCTTTTGGTACATCCGGGCTTTGGCATCAGCACGCCGTGGGCTTACCGGCAACTCGCACAGTACCCGCAACAGGTGCAGGGCGTTCCCGGCAGAGCCACGGCAATGGCGCAGGCCCTGCGTGCCGGAGGCAGGGAAGAGGTGGCCGCACATCTGTACAACACGCTTGAAGTGCCGGCCTTCGCCAAGCATCCGGTCCTGCCGGTCATCAAGGCGTTTTTCCAAGCCCGCGGTGCTGCTGCGCTCATGTGTGGCAGCGGATCCTGCATGTTCGCCATCACGGCAAATCTCGAGGCTGCGCAATCACTCCAAGAGGAGTACCGCCTGCAATTTGGCGCTGCCGGCTGGACGCGCACCGCCTTGCTTTAGGGAAGCGGCGGCACTAGCCTCCAATCCGCATGGACGAACTGCTCCGCCTGCTCCGGCAAAACGCCTCGCTCAAGCCCGCGCAGATCGCCGCGCTGCTCAATCTTTCCGAGTCGCAGGTGACCGACCGCATTGCCGCACATGAGCGCAGCGGCGTCATTCTGGGTTACCGCACGGTCATCAACGAGGAGGCGCTGGGGGTGGACGTGGTTCGCGCGGTGATCGAGGTGAAAGTCACTCCCGAACGCGATGGGGGGTTCAACCGTCTGGCCGAGCGCATCTCGCGCTTTGACGAAGTGCAGTCCTGTTATCTCATGAGCGGCGGCTACGACCTGCTGGTGGTGGTGGAAGGCGGCAACTTGAAGTCCGTGGCCAGCTTTGTGGCCGAGAAGCTGGCGACCCTGCCGGGCGTGGTGTCCACGGGAACCCACTTCATGCTCAAGCCCTACAAGGAACTCGGAGTCGTGATGGAAACAGCAACCGCCGATCCCAAGCTGGCTGTCTCGCCGTGAGGGGCGCGCCTTAGCAGCAGCGCCGGACGTTTTTGTAGCGCTCCTCGGTCAGGCGCGCGAACTGTTTGCCCTTCGAGTCGGGCGAAGTTTCGGAGGCACAGGGGGTATTCTTGCTCAACCGTTCCGCTTCGGCCTCACCGGTCAATTCCTTGGCCAGCATGACCAGGAGGCCGGCGACGTTAAACCAACGCACGGGCCGGCCTTCGGCAACCGCGTGTTCGGGCAGAAATGTGGGAGGCGTCTCGCGCAACTCCGCCGCTTTCTTTCGCGTTAGTAAGAGAATCCATTCGCGAACGCTGATGAAAAAGATGGCAGCCACCAGCAAGAGGAAAAACGCGGTGACGCCTGCGTCCAGACGATTATTGAACGCCAGCGCGCGGTTTTTCTTGAGCGCGGCCGAGGCGGCTGCCGTGGCGGTGGCGTTGCCGGCAGTCTGCGCTTGGGCCGCGGCGCGTTCCAGCGCGGGTCGCTGCTCGTCCAGCTTGTCCGCCGCCTGCAGGAAGCCAATGGTGGGATGATTGGGCCGCGTTTCCTCGTGCCCGATCTTTTGCACGGCCGCCGTTCCCGTCACCGCCAGCAGCCAGACCAGCGGCACCAGGGTCACCAGCGCAATCCATGGCGACCGGCGCGAAGGGCCAACCCCATCACGCAGCGCCATTTTAAGGAGGATCGTGGTGGCCAGACAGAGCGCCGTGGAGGCGAGCAGTTGATTGGCGATGCCGAAGATGGGCCAGAGCGCCTTGATGCCGCCGTCGGGATCGTGTACGGCGGCGATGAGAAAATAGCCCCAGGCGCCCACGACCAGCGCGCTGGCGAGCAGGGTGGCACCCATACTGCGGACGTTGCCCAGGGGTTTCCAGACCTGTCCCAGCGCATCCTGGAGCAGGTAGCGGCCCACGCGCGTGCCGGCGTCGAGCGTGGTGAGAATGAAGAGTGCTTCGAACATCAGCGCGAAGTGGTACCAAAGGCCCAGCCAGGAGGCGCCGACGACCTTTGAAAAAATCTGCGCCATGCCCACGGCCAGCGTGGCGGCACCGCCGGTGCGGCCATAGAGCGAATCTTCCTCCACGTTGCGCGCAAGCTCGCTCATGCGCTCGGTGGTGATGGCGAATTCCGGCCCGAACGAATTGACCTTGGCCACCGTCGCGGCGGCCACGGCTGCGGCGTCGGCGCCGGGAGCCTTGATGTTCATGGCAAGGTAGACGCCCGGCTCCAGCGTGCACGCGGCGATGAGCGCCATGATGGCGACGAGCGATTCCAGGCACATCGCGCCGTAGCCCACCGGGCGCGCGTAGCCTTCGCGCGTGAGGATTTTTGGGGTGATGCCGCTGGAGATGAGCGTGTGAAATCCCGAGATGGCGCCGCACGCGATGGTGATGAAGCAGAAGGGAAAGAGCTTGCCCGGCACCACGGGCCCCGTGCCATCCACAAACGGGGTGAGCGCGGGCATCTTGAGTTCGGGCAACACCAGGAGCACGCCCAGCGCCAGCAGGAAAATGGTGCCCAGTTTCATGAAGGTGCTTAAGTAATCGCGCGGCGCCAGAAGCAGCCACACCGGCAGCACGCTGGCGGCGAAGGCATACCCGATGACCGACCAGGCCAAGGCCGGCGCATCCAGCGTGAACCAGCCGCGCATCGTGCTGTGGCTGGACACAAACTGGCCGCCCCAGACCGCGAGGAGCAGCAGCCCCACTCCAAGCACCGAGACTTCCAACACCTTGCCCACGCGCCACCACCGAAGGTAGCCGCCCATCAGAAGCGCGATGGGGATGGTGGCACCCACGGTGAACACCCCCCAGGGGCTTTCGGCCAGCGCGTTCACCACCACCAGCGCGAGCACGGCGAGCAGGATGATCATGATGGAGAGGATCGCCATGACGCCGATCACGCCGGCGGTGCTGTTGAGTTCCTCCTTCACCATCTGGCCCAGCGATTTTCCATCCCGGCGCAGCGAGCAGAAGAGGATCACAAAGTCTTGCACGGCCCCTCCCAGCACGACACCGATGAGAATCCATAGCGCGCCGGGCAGATAGCCAAACTGCGCCGCCAGCACCGGACCCACCCGCGGGCCCGGGCCGCTGATCGCCGCGAAGTGATGACCAAAGACGATCCATTTGTTCGTCTTCACGAAGTCGCGGCCGTCCTCATGCACTTCGCAGGGGGTGGCGCGGCGGTCATCGAGCATGAGCACGCGCGCGGCGATCCACTTCGAGTAAAACCGATAGCCGATGGCGTAGGTGCACAGCGCCGCGATGAGCAGGTAGCCCGAATGGACGGGCTCGCCGCGCTGGATGGCAATCGTGGCGTAGGAGCCGGCCCCCAGCAACGCCACGACGATCCAAAGGGCGGCCGCGAGAAAACGTTTCATGGGAGGCATTGGTGCGCGTCAGAGACGCGCCAACGAGTGATCGAGCGCGGCCATGAGCCGCCCCATCGATTCGGTGGTCTCGTCTCCCATGTTGGAGATGCGGAAGGTGGTGCCCTTGATTTTTCCGTAGCCGCCGTCGATGAGAAATCCCGCCTCTTTCGTGAGTCGCTGCAACCCCGCGGCGTCCACGGTGCGCCCGCCCGGCTTGGCGCCGTTGTTGATGCAGCAGAGGGTGAGCGATTCGTGCCCGGCCTCGGGAAAGAGCGTAAAGCCGTGCCCCAAAGCCCAGTCGCGGATCATCTGATTGGTCTGGCGATGGCGCGCGTAGCGTCTCTCCAATCCCTCGGCGAAGAACTCATCAAGCTTGCTTGAGAGGGCATGGACGTGGCTGATGCTGGGTGTGCTGGGCGTCATGTGCTCGGCCGCATATTTTTCAAACTCGACGAAGTCAAAGTAATAGCCGCGGTCAGAGGTGCCCGAGGCCTTCGCAAGCGCGGCGGGCGACACGGTGAATATCGTGAGCCCAGGAGGCAGCGCAAACGCCTTCTGCGTGCCGGCCAGAAGGACGTCGATTCCCAGCTCGTCGAAGGCGAGGGGCACGGCGCTCATGGAGCTCACGGCGTCGACGATGAACATCACCTCCGGGTATTTGCGCTTGAGCGCGGCAATTTCTTCAAGGGGGCTCATCGTGCCCGTGCTCGTCTCGTTGTGGATGAGGGTGAGCGAGTCGAACTGTCCGGTGGCAAGTTTCGCGTCAATCTGCGCGGGCAGAATGGGCGAGCCCCACGGCACCTGTAGCGGCTCGGCCGCCTTGCCGCAGCGCCCCGCAACCTCCAGCCACTTGTCGGAGAAGGCGCCCTTCATGCAATTGAGCACCTTGCGGCGCGTGAGATTGCGCAGCGCGCCTTCCATGACCCCCCATGCGCTGGAAGTGGCCAGATAGACGCTCTGCCGCGTGCCCAGAAGGGACTGCAATTGCGGCTGCACCTTGGCGACCAGATCCTTAAAACCCTGCCCGCGATGGCCGACCATCGGCCGGCAGAAGGCGCGGAAGGTGGATTCGCTGACCTCGACCGGCCCGGGAATGTGAAGCTTGATGTGGGACATGGCAGGGTGGGAGGGTCAGCGGATGTGAAGGGTGCCGCCATCCACCGGGTAATGGCTGCCCGTAATAAACGAAGCCTCGTCGCTGCAAAGGAACAGCGCCACGGCCGCCACTTCATCGGGCTCGCCCATCCGCCCCACGGGCTGGTAGTCGGAGAGCTTCTTAAACATCTCCGCCTCGCGCCCCGGGTAGTTTTTGGCGATGAACCCATCCACGAAGGGAGTATGGATGCGGCCCGGCAGGATGGCGTTGCAGCGCACGTTATGTTTTAACAAATCCTTGGCCACGGAGTACGTCATGGCCAGCACCGCCCCCTTGCTGGTGGAGTAGGCGAACCGGTCGTGAATAGCCATGACGCTCACGGTGGAGGCAATGTTGACGATGGCGCCTCCGCCGCTCTGCGCCATGTGGCTCGCGCAAGCCTGAATGCAGTGGTACACGCCTTTGACGTTCACGGCCATCACCCGGTCAAAGTCTGCTCCGCTCGTATTGAGCACATTGCCCACGTGAGCGATGCCAGCGTTGTTGACGAGGATGTGCAGCTGACCGCGCCCGGCGACCAGCTTTTCAAAGAGCGCCTTGACCGCTTCCTGAGAGGTGACATCGCAGGCGTGCGCAGCGGCCGATCCGCCAGCCGATTGGATCTCAGCTGCCGTCCGTGATCCTGCTTCCGCGTCGGCGTCCAGAATGATCACGTGCGCGCCTTGGCGCGCGAAGGTCTGCGCGATGGCCCGACCGATACCGGAGCCGCCCCCGGTGACGACGGCGTTTTTTCCTGTCAGCTTGAACATGCGGCCGCGACTTTCGCAAAAGGGCGCCCGGAGGCGCAAGCTTTGCCACGCGGCCGGTTTGCCTCGGGAACAAAAAAACCGGCACCCCAAGCGGGCGCCGGTTTCTTGATTCGCTTCGGCTAGGCGAAGAGCCTGTCCACCGGCTGCGCCTTCACCAGCTCGCGCGGCTGGTTCAGGTGGTTGTAAACGATGGTCTCGGGCGAGATGCCAAATCCATGATAGATGCTGGCCAAAAGCTCGATGGGATGCACGGGGTTCTCGTCAGGCGCGCTGGCGGTCTTGTCCGACTTGCCGTGGACATACCCGCGCTTGATGCCCGCGCCGCCGATGACGCAGGTGTAACAATAGGGCCAGTGGTCGCGCCCGTTGGCGTCGTTGCTGTTGCCGCTGGTAGAGAGACCTTTCTGCGGGCTGCGGCCAAACTCGCCAATCGCCAGCACGAGCGTGTTCTCCATCATGCCGCGTTGATCCAAGTCGGTGAAAAGGCCGGCGAGGCCGCGGTCGAGCATCGGTGCCGACTGGTTCTTCATGCGAGCCTCAAGGCCCACGTGCACGTCCCATGAATGATTGTCGGAATTGGCCACCTTGGGCCACACCACCTCCACCACGCGCGTTCCAGCCTCGACCAGCCGCCGTGCCAGAAGACAGCTCTGACCAAAGGTGTTCCGGCCGTAGAGGTCGCGGGTCTTGTCCGTTTCCTGAGTCAAGTCGAACGCGTTGCGGGCGCGGCCGCTGACGATGAGCGAGAGGGCGCGGTCGTAGTACTCGTTTAGGTTGTACTTCGCGACGGCCTTGTCGATGTCCGGCATGGCATCGTTGATGGCCGTGCGCAACTGCGCGCGCCGGCGCAGGCGGTGGCTGAACACCTCCGGGCGCATCTGCAGGTCATCCACCTTGATGCGGTCCATCTTGGAGAGATCCATGTCGTCGCCGGTGGGGTAGAGGTAGTAAGGATCAAACGCCTTGCCCAGAAACCCGGCGGTGCCGCCTTTGCCCACCACGTTGCTCTCCTGCAGCGGGCGCGGCAGCATGACGAAGGGCAGCATCGGCTCTTCCTGCGGCTTGAGTCGGACGATGTTCGATCCGAAATTGGGGAAGTCCTTCGGACTGGGCGGTTCGAGCTGGCCCGACGGGCTCACCTTGTCGGTCGTGTAGCCGGTCATCATCTGATAGATGGCCGCGGTGTGATTAAACAACCCGTTGGGCGTGTAGCTGACCGAACGAATCATCGTGAACTTGTCGTTCACCTGCGCGAGCTTGGGCAGCAGCTCGGTGAAGTTGACGCCGGGAATCTTGGTGGGGATGGGCTTAAACACCGAGCGCACGTTGTCGGCTGCGTCGGGCTTGGGATCCCACAAGTCCAGATGCGAGGGCCCACCTTGGAGATAGAGAAGGATGACACTCTTGACCTTGCCCCAGCCGGGCCCGCCCGACGTGGTCTCCTTGGTCTTGGCCTGCAACTCCATGAGGCCGCCCAGGGAAAGGCCCAAGAGGCCCGACCCACCCACGCGCAAGATGTCGCGCCGGGTCATGCCCAAGCCCGGATCGCACAAGTCTCTGCCCAGTTCGCCAGGGATTCGAATCATAGTGTTCTACCTTTCAGTCAAAAAGTACGGGTTCCACGTGGTTTGTCCAGCCTAGTGATTGAAGAGGAATGCCGGCGTGTTGAGAAGCGCCCAGGCGATGTCCTGCGCCCCGTACAGGCGCCGGTTGGCCAGTTGCTTGGCGCTTAGTTCTGCCGCGCGCCGCATTTCTACGAGGAGGGGATCCGGCGCAAGAGGCAGCTGCGCCCGCGCCACCTTGTCTTGAAATTCCTTCAATTCCGGATCGACGGGCCTGGGCTGCTTGGCGTCGGCTACCGCCTTGGAGAGCTTTTGCAGTTCGCCGTCCTGGGCGCGGTGGTAGTCCGACAGTGCCTTCTGTTGTTTCTCATCGCGCTTTTCGGGCGCGATGGCGAAGATGGCAGAGATGTTGGGCGGATGGCCGAAGCTGATTGGCTTGGTGGCGTCGGTGACGCCCAGCCGGAACTTGCCCAGCGCGTGTTGGCCGCCGTCAAGTAGCTGCTGCATCTTCACGGTCAGGATGATGCCGCTTTCATCTTCCACCTTGTCCTTGATCTCAAAAGAGGCGACGTGATCCTTCCCGAACTCAGGCGCCACGGCCCAGCCGTTGTTGGCGCCGGGCACCTGTCCATCGATGGCCGTCTTCACGTCGTAGGATTGCTGGCTGAAATCCGCCCGCGCATTCTCCAAACTGATCCGCCTCTTCTCGGCAGGCTTCGACTTGGGCGCCCACTCGAGAACCACTTCCGTAAGCACAAAATTGCCGTCATCGGCGCGGCCCGGGCCGCTCTTGGGAAGCCGCGCGTCGGCCAGTGCTTCCAGCCGCACACCCGTCAGCTTCTTTAGGCTCGTCTCAGCGATGATGGTGTAGGTGTCTTTGGCCCGGTTGCCGCTGACAAAAATGCTGCCGTTGGCGTCGACTTCCAGTTTGGACTTGGCCGTGGACGTGGCCTCCTTGATCGACACCGCCGTCCAAGGGGTTTGCTTCCCTCCGGTGGACACCCATTCCTGAATCTTGACGGGCAGCGTCGCTTCATAGGCCTTGAGGGCCTTGTCCGCCGCCGCAACGCGTTCCTGTTGCTGGCGGTCCAGTTCCTTTTCCCGGGGCGCCGTCTGCGCCTGATAGGCAGCAAGGTGTCCCTGGGCTTCCTTGATGTCGGCGTCGCGCTGCGTCTGGCGCTTTGCATCGAGGGGCTTGACGTCCTCCTCGCGCTTGGCCAGATCCTGCTGCACCGCCTTGTGGTCGGCCTCGATCGCGCCCATGAGCTTCAAGCCAGCGGCCACTTCCTTTTCAGTCGCCGGACGGTTGAGGATGCGCACGTAAAGCTCGTCGACGAGCTTGCGATCGTCCGCCTCGGCTTTGACGAGCTTGACGATGGCATTGTCGGCATCGGAGATGGCCGCGTCCACCGTGGGGCCCGTGATCATGGCCAGCACGGGGGCCAGCTGGAGGTCGTTGACGCGCTCGCATTCGCAGGCGCTTTCACGGGCCGGCCTGCCCAGCGTGCCCAGGAAGCCGTCGACCATTCCCCCGCCGGCGTCGGGCAGCGAGGCGGCACGGGTGCCGGGGGGCACGCCGGGAATCCGGGTCTGTGTGCCGGTGGCAAAGTAGATGGCGTCAAAGAGCACCTCGGCCGGCAGGCGCCGGGGCGTGGCGTGGGAGTAGTTGACGGTGTCATCGGCGTTCCACTTGTGAGTGGCAACCGAGAGCTGGTAGGCGCGCGACTTGCAAATGAGCGTAATCATGTGCCGGGTGTTGAACTTGCTGGCGACGAACTCCTGCGAGAGCCAGTCGAGCAGTTCAGGGTTGCTCGCCGGATTGCCGGCGCGGATGTCGTCCAAGGGCTCGATGAGTCCCACTCCCAAGAGGTATCCCCAAAGGCGATTGACGTAGCTGCGCGCAAAATACCGGTTATCGGGCGAGGTCATCCATGCGGCCATTTGCGAGCGCCGGGGCGCGTCGGCCTTGGCGGCGTGCGTGGCAGGGTAGGGGAATTCCGGATTGGTGAGGGCACCCGTGCGGTCGTGCTTGACCTCCCCCTGGCCCGCGTCCTCGACAATCTCGTAAAGAGGCTTGGCGCCCTCCACCGCGGTGCCGCCAATGTTGCGGTCGCCGGCGGCGGGATCCTTCTTGAGGCTCACGCGCGCGAAGTACGCGGCCGTCTGATAATATTGGTCCTGCGTCCAGCGCTCGAAGGGGTGGTCATGGCATTTGTTGCAGTTAAAGCGCGTGGCCAGCCACAGGTGCGTGGAGTTTTCCATGATGGCGTCGGGCGTGCGCAAAATCTTGTAGTACGACGCGGGCGGGTTGTCCTTGTTGGAGCCGGCGGCGGTGAGAATTTTGTAGGCAAACTCGTTGTACGGCGTGTTCATCTTCACCTCGTTTCGAATCCAATCGCGGAAGGTCTTGGCGCCCTCCGCCCCAAGAAACTTGCCGTTCACCTGCAGCAGATCGGCCCACTTGTTGGACCAATGGTCAACGTAGAGGTCGCCGCCAATGAGTTTGTCGATGGCTTCGTCGCGCTTGATGCGCGTTGCCCGGGTGTCCGCCATGAAGGCGCGCACCTGCTCTGAAGAGGGCGGCAGGCCGGTGAGGTCGAGGTAGACGCGCCGCAGAAACTCCACATCCGAGCACAGGTCCGAGGGGAGGATTTTCATGCGCTGCCACTTGGCCGAAACCAGTTCGTCGACGCGGCCCCACTGGTCTGGCGCCTGCCACACAAACCCGCTGCGGTCGCCCATCACCGTGACGGTCGTCGCCGCGTACGCGCCTTCGTAGCGCGCCAGCATGGCCGCCTCGCCGCGGCGCAGCGCGGTGACGAGCCCCGTGCGGTCGGTCGTGGCAATGTCCGTATTACTGCTCTCGACAAAGGCGTCGGCGGTGACATCGCGCCTGCGGCCGTCGGTGTAGGTGGCCACGATCTGCATTTGCTGGCGCCCGCCAATCTGCTGCATCACCGGGTTGGAGGGGAACACTTCGATTCCCTTGATGCGCGGCGTCGACAGGTCCAGCTTCGCGCCGGCGGCGATCCACTGGTAGAGGATGCGGTAGGCCTCGGAACCCGGGCGCACCACCTGGCCGCCTTCGTGCGGCACACTGCCGGTGGACTTGAGCAGCATGAGGCTGTCTTCGGGCGAGGCGGGGTTGATGCGGCGCGCCGACAATTCGTCGGTCAGCGCGCGCACGTCGTAGAGGGGATCGTAACCGCGCAGCGAGAGCTTGAAGCCGCGTTTGCCATCCTTGGCGCCGTGGCAGGTGCCGGCATTGCAGCCGGCCTTGGAAAGCGTGGGCATCACATCGCGCACGTAGTCCACCGTGAAGGGCTGGCCAAACCCGCTCACGCGCACGGGCACCGTCGCCGACTTGCCGCCGAAGGCGATTTCAAGCCGGCCCTCGCCGTCCTTGAGTGCCGTCAGCCAGCCGCGCAGCGACACCTCCGCCACTCCTCCGGTCACGGTCGTCTTCACCATGCGGGTGGCGTCCAAGGTGTCACCCGTGGTGGACCGAAGCGTCACGAGCACTTGCGCGTGGTCGGTGCGGCCGCGCAGCTCGATGGCCTTGGGGAAAACCTCCAGCGAGGCCACCACAAAATCCTTGGGCAGGGTTTCCAGCTTGAGCTCGTCGGCATTGAGGGCGGGGGGCGGCACCGCAAGGACGGGGGGCGCGCTCTGGGCCACCGTCACGGGCAGGAACGTCTTCACCATCGTTCCGTTGGCGGTGTCGAGCAGGCGGATTTTCCCGTCGGAACCCGCCGCGGCCAGCGTCTTGCCGTTGGGGCTGAAGGCGAGCGCGTAGATGCCACTTTCGGTCACGTCCACCTTGGCCACCTGCTTCATCTGGTCGCTCTCAAACTTGTCCAGCACGTTCTCCTCCTGCGGGGTGCGCCCGGCGGCCGGCTTGGCGTAGAGAGCGGCGGCGTCGGCAGGAACGGCTGCGGCGCCGTCCACCGCCCAGATCACTATCTGCCCCTTGCCGTCGAGCGCGCTGGCGGCGGCGAAGGCCTTGCCGTCACGGCGGTAGCGCACGTCACACACGCGGCCGGGCATGTCCGGGTAGCGGCGGATGAGGTTGGCGTTGTCACCAATCTGCCGCGCGGACTGGCGGAAGATGCGGAACACCTGCGGCGCGCCGTCGGATCCGCCCACGAGGATCGCGTTGCGGTTGGGGTGCGAGTCGATGGCGCCGATGCCGCCCTTGAGTGCGCCCGGCGTGATGGAGGTGATGTTGTCAATAAACCTCGCCGTGGCCAAAAGGGTGAGCTTGGCCGTCATGTCGCGTCCCACGGAAATCACGTGCTCGCCTTTCACGTCGAAGGAGGTGCCCAGCACCCAGTCATTGTGGGCGCCCTGAAAAAACACCTGCTTGCCGGAGAGCGCGTCGATGGCGCGCACGGAATTGTCGCCGCAACCAAACGCGATGACGGCCCCGTTGGGCGACCAGCACGCGCCAAAGACGGTGTCAAAACTGACCACGTGGGAGAGCAGCAACGACCGCTTCTCCACATCCCACACCTGCACCTCGCCCATGCGCGCGGGGCGCCCGCCGGTGACAGCCAGCCGCTTGCCATCGGGAGAAAAGCGCACCGACTCGATGCGCTCGGAAATTCCCACGAGCCGTGCCAAAAGCCCGGTGCCGTCGGCCTTGTGCAGCAGCACCTCGTTAAATCCGGCCACCGCCAGCAGCGCGCCGTCGGGCGACCAGTCCAACGCCGTGATCACCGGCGGCAGCGTGTACACCGGCGGATGCGCCGCATCATAAATCTGCGCCGTGGCTGCGGGCGAATCATCCGTGGCACCCTCGGCCACCCAGCGCGTGATGAGCTCCACCTCTGCCGCGTGGAGCGGCTCCTTCCCCTTGGGCATTTCCGCCTTGCCATCCTTGGCGGGGCGGATGAGTTCAAGCAGGTGGCTCTTCGCGGCGTCCTTGGGCACCACCGCCATTTTTTTGCTCTCGCCGCCGGCCAGCAGCCGCTTGAAGTCGGTCATCACATAGCCGCCCTTGTCCTTGGCGGGTTGGTGGCATCCCTGGCACTGCGCCTGGAAAATGGGGCGGATGTCTTTGTAGAAACTCACCGGCCGGGTTTCCGCCGCTGAGGCGGCCGGCACCGCGACTGCCAACGCCAGGGTGCCCCAAAGGATGCGCAAGAACATGGTCATTTCGTAGCCCGTTCGACGACACAAGACAACGCAAATTCAGTGCCCATGCCGCGCATGGAGGGCACACCCATCATGGGAGAAGCCACAAGGGCTGCGGCAAAAACCCCCCTGAGAGAAGGGGGCCACGCCGGCGTGCCCACGCCAACGAAAGAAAACGCAGGGGCGGGCCTCCGGCGGGATGCCGGGGCTTTTTTAGCGGTGGGGGCTGTTGCCGCCCCAGGCGACCACGGTGCCATCGGCCTTAAGCGCGACGGTTTGATACCCGGCCGCGGCGATGGCCCTCACGGTGTTTAAGCCGCGCGGCACCCGGCATTGGCCCAGGTTGTTGCCGCCCCAGGCAACCACAGTGCCGTCAGCCTTGAGTGCTGCGCAATGGTAGCTGCCGGCCGCCACGGCAACGACGTCCTCCAGCCCGGCAGGCACGTCGCGTTGGCCGTAGTCGTTGCGGCCCCATACTACTACCTGGCCACCCTTTTGCAGTGCGACGGTGTGCATGGCGTAGGCTGCGATGGCAATGAGGCGCTCAGTAGATATCGGCAACATGGGGAAATGGCCCCACTGATCCGGGGTGCCGTCGCCTTTGAGCACGGTGGTCTGTAGTCCACCCGTGGCGATGGCGGTGACGTCCTTGAGCCCTTCGGGCACGGTGCATTGGCCGGATCGATTGCAGCCCCACGCCACAATCGTGCCATCGTCTCTGAGCGCCACGTTATGGGTGAATCCCGCAGCGAGCGCCTTCACTCCGTTCAAGCCTGCGGGCACGTCGCACTGGCCGTGGTTGTTGCCGCCCCACGCGACCAGGGTGCCGTCGCTCTTGAGAGCCAGGGTGTGCATTCCGCCTGCTGATATGGCGCGAACCTCCTTGAGATCCGCGGGCACCTCGCATTGTCCGGCGCCGTTGTTGCCCCATGCCACCACGGTTCCGTCCTTGCGCAGCGCCACGATGTGGGCTTCGCCGGCGGCGATGGCCTCGACCTCGCGCAGGTCGGAGGGCATGGCGCGGTCGGCCGATGCATCACGGTGGGGCGTCACCACCACATTGTCGTACGACGCTTCCGACTCCGCGGCGGCCTCGCGGGCCTGGGCGTGAATCAGCGACACGGTGAACCCTGTCAATGCCAGCAGGCAGAGCAGGAATGTCAGGCGCACGAACGCCACAACGCCAGAGCGTTTTTTTAGGGTAGGTTTCATCTCCCGTGCGGTCGGGCTCCTTCACTCCAACTCTAGCCAACCGCGGTTACCATACGGCGGAAGCCGGCGAAATGTTACCTTTCAAATCACGCCGCCCTGTTTCTGGAGGAAAGGGGGCGCCAGTCCCAAATCCGCGATTGCCCCGGCACACGGGTTTGAACAATATCCCCGGCCTTGTGTCGCGCCGACAGTATCCATTTGATCTGATTGAGCCGCGGTGGCAGCACCGCTGGGAAGAGGAATCCACCTTCCGGGCGTTCAATCCGGGCGACTCTGTCCCCGCGGATCATCCCTTTGCAAAGAGGCATGGAGTTTCTGGCACCGTCACGGCCGCGCAATTGCCGCCCAAGTATTACATCCTCGATATGTTCCCATACCCGTCGGGGGCCGGCTTGCATGTGGGCCATCCCGAGGGCTACACCGCCACCGACATTCTCGCTCGCTGGCGGCGTGCGAGGGGGTTTCATGTGCTGCACCCCATGGGTTGGGATTCCTTTGGCCTGCCCGCCGAGCAGTACGCGGTGAAAACCGGCCAGCATCCGCGCATCACCACCCAAGAGAACATCGCCAATTTCACGCGGCAAATCCGCTCGCTGGGATTTAGCTATGACTGGAGCCGCGAGCTGGCCACGACCGATCCAGGATACTTTCGCTGGACGCAGTGGATTTTCCTCCAGCTCTACCACGCGTGGTTCAACCCGGCCACGAACAAGGCCGAGCCCATCAGCACGCTGGACTATCCGGAGGGGTGCGACACTGAGGAGAAGCGCCGCGCCCACCGCGACGGCAAACGTCTCGCCTACGTGTCGGAACAGCCGGTGTGGTGGTGCGAATCCTTGGGCACGGTTCTGGCCAACGAGGAGGTGGTGGATGGCAAGAGCGAGGTGGGAGGTTTTGATGTCGTTCGCAGGCCGATGCGGCAGTGGGTGCTGCGCATCACGGCGTTTGCCGATCGGCTTCTCGCCGATCTGAACACGCTGGACTGGAGCGATTCGCTCAAGGAGATGCAGCGAAACTGGATCGGCCGCAGCGAGGGCGCGGAGGTGGACTTTGCCTTGGAGGGACACGCGGCGCGGATTCGGGTGTTCACCACGCGGCCCGACACGCTCTATGGCGCGACTTATCTGGTGCTCTCGCCCGAGCATCGGCTGGTGGCGGATATCACCTCCGCCGCGCAGCGCGCGGGTGTTTTAGACTACCAAGCCCAAGTGGCCAGCAAGTCGGATCTGGAACGGACCGAGCTGGCGAAGGACAAGACGGGCGTTTTCACCGGCGCCTGTGCCATCAATCCCGTCAATGGTGCCAGGATTCCCATTTGGATCGCCGACTACGTGCTCGCGAGCTACGGCACCGGCGCCATCATGGCCGTGCCAGGGCACGACACGCGTGACCATGAGTTCGCCCAAAAATTCCAGCTTCCCATCGTGCAGGTGGTCCAGCCTCCAGAGGGCGTAGACTGGCGCGGATTTGTGGGGGAAGGCACGGCCATCCATTCCGGACACCTCGACGGGCTGCCCACCCGCGAGGCCAAGCAAACGATCACGGCATGGCTGGAAGGGCAGGGAACGGGCCGCCGGACCATCCACTACAAGTTGCGCGACTGGCTATTTAGCCGCCAGCGTTATTGGGGCGAACCCTTCCCCATCGTTTGGAGGACGGGCGCCGACGGAGTCAGCCATCACGAGGCCCTTGCCGAATCCGAATTGCCACTCGTGCCGCCGGATCTCTCCGACTACAAGCCCACCGCCTCGGGCGATCCGCCGCTGGCCCGCGCCAAAGATTGGGTGAACCTGCCCGGCGGCGTGGTTCGCGAAACCAACACCATGCCCCAATGGGCCGGCTCGTGCTGGTACTATCTGCGATTTCTGGATGCCCGGGGAGGCGCGGGCTTTGTTTCGCGCGAGGCGGAGAGCTATTGGATGAATTCCCCCGGGCGGACTCCCGGCGTGGACCTCTACGTGGGAGGCACCGAGCACGCGGTGCTGCATTTGCTCTACTCGCGGTTCTGGCACAAGGCACTCTTCGACCTTGGCCATGTTTCCACGGCAGAGCCTTTCCATAAGCTGGTCAATCAGGGCCTCATCTTGGGCGAGGATAGCCAGAAGATGAGCAAGAGCCGCGGCAACGTGGTGAACCCCGACGACATTCTCGAGGAATTTGGCGCCGACGCCTTCCGCTTGTACGAGATGTTCATGGGGCCGCTTGCGGACACGAAACCCTGGAACACCCGGGGTGTGGAGGGCGTCTACCGGTTCTTGGGCCGCGTGTGGCGGCTCTATGTCGATGAAAAGTCAGAGGTGGCATTCGAGCAGGCGCTGGCCGCTGCGGCGCACCCGGGGACGGAATTGCTCGATCTTCTCATCCTCCACGGTGCCATCACTGAGGTGGCGGCCGGGCCCGCGCAGTCCAAGGCGCTCCACGCGTGCATCAAGAAGGTGTCCGAGGATTTGGAAGGGCTGCGCTTTAACACCGCCATCAGCGCCATGATGGTGTTCGTCAATGAAGCCAACGGCTGGCAGGCGCGGCCGGTGTCCGTGATGAAGGCCTTCTTGCAGTTGCTCGCCCCCTTCGCTCCGCATCTGGCGGAGGAGCTCTGGTCTCGCCTGCACGCTGCCTTTGGCGAGCGCGCCCCCTCGCTCAGCCATGCGCCTTGGCCCGTGTTCGATCCGGCGCATCTGGTGGAGGACACGCTGGAAATCCCCGTGCAAGTGAATGGCAAGCTGCGCGGTCACATCACCGTGATGCGCGGGACAAGCGACGCAGAAATCGAGCGGCAGGCGTTGGCGTGCGAACGCGCCCAGCCGTGGCTGGCACAAAAAACGGTAAAGAAAGTCATCATCGTGCCGAACAGATTGGTGAATATTGCGGTCGCCTAGGCTGGCATGATAGGCTGACGCATGAAGTTTCTCACCGGGCGGGAGCGCGGGGTGCTGGCGAGTGTGCTCCTGTTGCTGGCGGTGGGGTGGGCGGTTCAAACATGGCGTCAGGCACGGAGTCTGGCGGCCGCCCCGAAGGCGGAAGAGCCGCCGTTGAAGGCACAGAAGAAATGAGCATGGAAAAACCGACGCTTGACGTGGTGCTGGACACCGTCATCGCCGCAGACCCGCGCTATGCGCGCGGCGCGTATCTTTTTTTGAGGGAAGGGCTGGACTTTACCCAGCAGCGCATCGCCAAGGGCGAGCGCGGCGGGGCCCTTCGACACATCAGCGGCCAGGAACTGCTCCTGGGCCTGCGCGATCACGCGCTGGATCAGTTTGGCCCCATGGCCCTCATGGTGCTCAATGAATGGGGCGTGCGCCGTTGCGAGGACTTTGGCGAGGTGGTCTTCAACATGGTGGACCACGAGCTGCTGGCCAAGACCGAGACCGACAGCCGGGAGGACTTCAAGGGCTGCTACGATTTTGACGACGTGTTCCGCAAGCCATTCCTGCCGGCTCTCACCAAGGCTTCCTTGCCGCCGCGCCCTCCGCGGGCCGACGCGCGGGTTCGCATCCAGATGCCTTCCAAGCCCAAGTCGGAGGACAAGAACTAGGGAAAAGGGATTTTCCGCGCTGGCGCGCTGGCGCCACCCCGCGCTAACGTCACTCACATGCCTTCGGCCGAAGTCAACCGCCACGGCGACACGCGGCTGGTGACTCTTCCCAACGGGTTGACCGTGATCCTGCGTGAGGATCATTCCGCACCGGTGGTTTCCGCGCAGGCTTGGTGCCGCACCGGCAGCATCCACGAGGGGCCATGGATGGGCGCAGGGCTTTCGCACATTCTTGAGCACATGCTCTTTAAGGGCACCGAAACCCGTGTGGCCGGACGCATCGATCAGGAGGTGCAGGAGGCCGGTGGGCACATGAACGCCTACACGTCGTTCGACCGTACGGTGTATTACATCGACGTGCCCGCAGCGGGCACACGCGTGGCCGTGGACATTCTCTGCGACATCCTCCAACACGCCACACTGCCGCCGGACGAACTGGCGCGGGAGCTGGATGTGATCCGCCGCGAGATCGACATGGGGCAGGACGATCCGGGCCGCCGCTCCGGCCGCCGCCTGTTCGAGACGGTGTACACCCTCAGCCCCTACCGCTACACCATCATTGGTTATCCGGACATTTTCAACGAGCTGCAGCGCGAGGACATCGTCCGTTACTACCGCCAGCGTTACGTGCCCAACAATGTCTTCCTCGTCATCGTGGGCGACATGGATGCCGACGCCGTGCTCGATCAGGTGAAGGCCGCGTTCGCCGGTGCCAAGGCTCGGGCGCTGGCTCCTATGGTTCTGCCCGTCGAGCCGCGCCAGACCGCGCCGCGTGAGATGATCGAGGAGGCGGCGATCCAGCTGGGCCATTTGCATTACGGATGGCACGTGCCTGGCTTGCGCCATCCCGACTTGCCCGCGCTTGATGTGCTCTCGGCCGTCCTGGGCAGCGGCCGCAGCTCGCGCCTCTACCAGCACGTGCGCGAGAAGCAGGGCGTGGTGCATTCCGCCGACGCCTGGACGTACTCCCACGCCGACTCGGGTCTCTTTGGCATGACCGCCGTGGTGGACGCCGACCAGTTCGATGCCGCGCGCCGCGCGCTGCTTGCCGAACTGGATGTGGTGCGCGAATCGGCCGTGCCGGCCCAGGAGCTTTCGAAGGTCGTGAAGCAGTTTGTCGCCGGCACGCTGGCCTCGCGCAAGACCATGGAGGGACAGGCGCAGACGCTGGGGGCGTCGTGGGCCAACGCCCATGATCTCACCTTTGCCGAGCGCCATCTGGAAGCCGTGCGCCGCCTCACACCCGATGATTTGAGGCGCGTGGCGCGCGAGTACCTCACCGAGGACAACCGCACGCTTTACGCGCTCTTGCCCCCGGGGCGGACCACCGCAGCACCTGCGACACGTGCGCGTGCGCTCTCCCAAGCCGTGCAGCAGTTTGACCTTCCCAACGGACTGCGCCTGCTCGTCAAGCCCGACCACCGGCTGCCCTTCGTTCATCTGCACATGGCCTGGCGCGGAGGCGTGCTGGCCGAAACGCCCCCGCAGAGCGGCATCACGCAGTTCATGTCCAAGCTCATGCTTAAGGGCACCGCCCGTCGCACAGGGCAGCAGCTTGCGGAGCAAATCGAAGCCGTGGGTGGCTCGGTGGACGCGTTTGCCGGCGGCGACAGCTTTGGGTTGTCCATGGAGGTCATGAGCGAGGACCTCGCTTTGGGCGTGGACGTGCTGGCCGATGTCACGCTCAACGCGTCCTTCCCCGGCGCGGCGGTGGAGCGTCAGAGGCAGGTGCAGACGGCGGCCATCAGGGCGCAGGAAGATCGCCTTCTGCAAAGCGCGTTTCGACAGGCTCGCGAGGCGCTCTTTGGAACGCAAGGCTATGGCCTGAGCGTGCTGGGTACGGAAGGGACTGTACAGGCGTTGGGCGCGGATGACGCGCGATCTTTCCATCGTCGCATGGCGGTTCCCAATCAGGCGGTGTGCGCCATCTACGGCGACGTCCAGGTTGACGCGCTGCGCGTTGAGATTGAGCGTGCCTTGGCCCTCTGGGCGCGCGGTGAAAACGCAACGCCCCCAACGGCTCCGCAACTGGAGGAAGGCATGAAGCGGGTGACGCTTGCGCGCGACAAGGAGCAGGCCGTCGTGGTCGTGGCCTATCAAGGCTGCACGGTTTTTGACGCGGATCGGCCGGCGCTGGATCTGCTCTCGGAAGCCTTGAGCGATTTGGGGTCGCGCCTGTTCATGCGCGTGCGCGAGAAGCTCGGCATGGCCTACTACGTGGGTGCACACCACCAGGCCGGCTGGATCCCCGGTGTCTTTGCACTCTATGCCGGCACGGCGCCCGAGCACGCCCTGCGCGTGGAGCAGGAGCTGCTGGCCGAGGTGGCGGCCTTGCGCGACGAAGGGTTGACCGAGATCGAACTGCGCCGGGCCCGCAACAAGCTGCTGGGCCAGCGCCAGATTGCGCGTCAGGATCTCGGGCACCTTGCCACGATGGCCGCGGCCGATGAGCTTTACGGGCTGGGCCATGACTACCACCTTCGCGAGGACGCCCTTTATGGGGCGCTCACCCTGGAGGCGACACGGCGCGCGGCGCAGCGCTTCCTGCGCCCGGCGCACTGCGTCTCGGTGGTGCTTGGGCCCAAGGCCTAGCTGGCCCTTTGGGCCACCCCGTTGATTCATGGGGCGATTGGGATTGCCATCGCCATGGCTCGGGGATTAAATCGCCCCCTCATGCCGACCAACCTGTCTGCGTTATTGCCCTCTCTCATGCTGTCGCTGGCGGCGTTGGCCAGTGCCTGCAAATCCATTCCCAATCCGATGTCCACAAAACCGCCCGCTTCGCTGCCGCCTGCCGCCGCTTTTGGAAAGACCAAGGCCGGGGAGAGCGCCACCGTGTGGACCTTGAAAAACAGCCGTGGGCTCATCGCGAAGGTGACCGACTACGGCGCCACGCTGGTGGAATTGCACGTGCCGGACAAGGCCGGGAAGCTGGCGGATGTGGTGTTGGGTTTCGGCGACGTGGCGGGATACGAAGGCGGGGACAACCAGTATTTCGGCTGCACCACCGGCCGGGTGTGCAACCGCATCGCCAAGGGCAAATTTACCCTGAATGGCAAGGAGTACACGCTGGCCATCAACAACGACCCCAATCATCTGCATGGCGGCAAGGAGCGCAGCTTAAGCAAGGTGATGTGGCGCGGCGCACCCTATGAAACGCGGCGCGGCAAGGAGCTTGTCGAGCAGGGGGTGGTGTTCACCTACACCAGCCCCGCGGGCGAGGAAGGCTATCCGGGAACACTCTTGGTGACCGTGACCATCGCGCTCACCCGTGAAAGCGAACTCAGGATGGACTACGAGGCCCGCCTGCAGGACGCGGCGCCGGGGGATGCCACACCCATCAACCTCACCAACCACGCGTACTTCAACCTAGCTGGGGCGGGGTCTGCGACGGTGCTCGATCATCTGCTGAAATTAGAGGCCGACCAGTACACTCCCACCGACGACACGCTCATCCCCACTGGCGAGTTGAAACCGGTGAAGGGCAGCGAGCTGGACTTTGGCAAGCCCCATCGTATCGGCGATCGCATCCCCGCCGACACCACGCCGTGGAAGGGCTACGACCACAACTTTGTCGTCAACGGCAAGGCCGGTGAGATGCGCCTCGCGGCGACGGTGAAGGATCCGGCCAGCGGTCGGGTGATGGAAATTCATACGCGCGAGCCGGGCATCCAGTTTTATACCGGCAACTTCCTCAAGGGCCAGACCGGCAAGGGCGGCAAAACCTACCCGCACCGCAGTGCGATTTGTCTGGAGACCCAGCATTTCCCCGACTCGGTCAATCAGCCTAAGTTTCCGAGCACCATTTACAAGGAAGGCCAGACGTACCGCACCAGCACCATCCACAAATTCCGCGCGGAGTAGTCGTGATGGTGGCTTTCTCCTTGCCGCTTGCGTGGGCCAGCCGCACACTTCGCGCCGGATTTGCCAGGGCCCATGGAATGCGGGCTTGTGAACCCCGCCAGGGCCGGAAGGCAGCAACGGAAGCTTGTTCCGCATCCGCCGTGGTCACCCTGGCTTTTCCATTGCTCCTGATGCGCACCGCAATCTGCCGCACGACGCCGGCGGCCACTCGTCCCGGCCGGAGGGTGAGCACGTGAGCTATCAGGTTCTGGCGCGCAAGTATCGGCCGCAGCGTTTCGAGGACGTCGTGGGGCAGGAGCATGTCACCCGCACACTGGCCAACGCCATCGGCACCGGCCGCATCGCCCACGCCTATCTCTTTTGCGGCCCCCGTGGCACGGGCAAGACCACCATCGCGCGCATCCTGGCCCAATGCCTCAATGCGACGGGCGGCCCCACGGCGGCGCCCGAGTCCGGCGACGAACGGTGCCGCGAAATTGTCGATGGCCGGTCGCTCGACGTGCTGGAAATTGACGGTGCGAGCAACAACGGCGTGGATCAGGTGCGCGAACTGCGCGACACCTGCCGCTTTGCGCCGGCCACCTCCCGCTACAAAATCTACATCATTGATGAAGTCCACATGCTCTCCACCGCCGCCTTCAACGCGCTGTTGAAGACTCTGGAGTAGCCACCGGCCCACGTCATTTTTCTCTTCGCCACCACCGATCCTGAGAAGGTGCTGCCCACCATTCTGTCCCGGTGCCAGCGCTTTGATCTGAGGCGTATTCCAAGCGCACTCATCGTGGCGCATCTTTCCCACATTGCCGCACAGGAACAAGTCCGCATCGAGGCGCCTGCGCTGCACGCCATCGCGCGGGGTGCGGACGGCGGGATGCGTGATGCGGAGTCCACGCTGGACCAGCTCATCAGTTTTTGTGACGGCCAGGTGCGCGAGGAGGACGTGCTCTCCATGTTTGGGCTGGCGTCGCAAGGCCAGGTGATCAGCCTTGCTGGAGCTGTGCTGCAAGGCGACGCTGCGGCGGCCCTGCGCGAGGTGCAATCCTTGGTGGCCGGCGGCAAGGACCTGGGACGGCTCGTTGGCGACTTGCTCGCGCATTTTCGGAACCTGCTGGTCTATCAGGTGGCCCGGGGCGATCTCTCGCTGCTGGAACTCTCCGAGGAGGAAACCCAAGCGCTCGCCCGTCAATCGCCCTTGGCTGACGGAGCCGCCCTCACTCGCGTGCTCGAGGCGCTGACCGAATGCGAGCTGCGCCTGCGCGATGCGATGTCCAAGAAGACGCTCGTGGAGTTGAGCCTGATGAAAGCCATCGAGGCCGCCCGGGCCGTCAGCCTGGACACGGTGCTCGACCGCCTCAACCAGCTGCGTGCTCCCGGAGCAACCGTGTCCCCTTCGCAGCCCTCAACTCCCGTGCCCGCGTTCAAGGCTGCCGGTGCCACGGTGCCCACGGCAGCGGCGTCCACGACGGTGATGGCGGTCATCGCGACGGCCTCCGGCGGCGAGGGGCCCGATTCCCCAAATGGCTGGCGAAGCCTCCTGGCGGCGGCCAGCGTCCTGCAGCCCTTTGCCAAAAGCTTCCTGGCGGAGGCGCACCCCGTCTCGTGGGATGGCAAGTGTCTCACCATCGGGTTTTCTTCGCAATTTGCCGACGCGAAGGATTTGGCTGACAACCCGCAGTTTCATCAGACACTGCGCAAAGCCCTAGCACAACTTGGGCACGCCAACGCCATTTCGCGGCTGGTCATTGCAGAACGTCCGGCGGGATGGGTGGGTGGCATTGCCGCGCCATCTTCCGCGCCCGCTGCCGCGAAGGCTGCGCCAACTGTTGCCCCGATTGCCGCGCCATCTTCCGCGCCCCGGGCGGCACAAGCGGCGAAGGATTTTAAGGATGATCCGCTCATCCGTCAGGCATTGGAGGTGTTTAAGGGGCAGATCGTTGACGTGAAGGCCACGAGCTAGAAAGGAATCATGAGCAGTCTGAACAAACTGATGAAGCAGGCCATGCGCGCCCAGCAACAGGCGGGCGCGCTTCAAGGGCAGCTGGCGACGCGCACGGTCGAGGCCACCAGCGGAGGCGGCGCGGTGCGGGTGGTTGCGCGCTGCGATGGCACGGTGCAGTCCATCAAGGTGGATCCCAAGGCGCTCAATCCCGACGACGCCGAATTGCTGGAGGACATGCTGCTTTCGGCCGTCAGCAGCGCCATCGCGCAGGCGCAGGACATCCAGAAAAACGAGATGGCCAAGATCACCGCAGGCATGAACCTGCCGGGATTGGGTTGAGATGGGAATGACGTCGCTGCCCGAACCCGTGGAGCGGCTGGCGGCGGCATTGGGCCGGCTGCCAGGTCTGGGGCCGCGCTCGGCAGAGCGGCTGGCGCTGCATTTGGTTCAGTCCGATGCCAGCCAGGTCCGCAGCCTCGCGCAGTGTCTGCTCGACGCGCGCGACACCATCGCCCCGTGCAGCGTCTGCGGCGCGCTCACCCAGTCGCAACCTTGCGCGCTTTGCGCCGATCCAGGGCGCGACGACACCTTGATCTGTGTGGTGGAGAGTGCGCTGGACGTATTGCGCATCCACAAGGCGGGCGTTTTTCATGGCCGGTTTCACGTGCTGGGCGGCCGGCTTTCCCCTGTCAGCGGCGTGGGGCCCGAAGATCTTCGGCTGGATGAACTCGAGGGGCGCGTGCGCGGCGGCGCGGTGCGCGAGGTGATTCTTGCGCTGGCCACCGATGTCGAGGGTGACGCCACCTGCCACTACCTCGCCAGGCGGCTGGCGGGTGCGGGCATCAAGGTCTCGCGCATCGCTCACGGACTGCCCGCGGGCAGCGGTTTGGAGTTTGCCGATGAGTTGACGCTGGCACACGCAATCGAAGGGCGCCGGGAGATCTGCGGGTGAAGTGCGTGTCCCCATGCGCTCTTCCCAAGGCCGTCGTGTTCGATCTTGGAAAAGTGCTCCTAGACTTTGACTACGGCCTGCTGGCGCGCGCGATGGCGCCGCGCTCGCGCTGCTCGGATGAGGAAATATCGCGCTTGATTGAACAGGCGCCGTTGCTCTTGGATTATGAATCGGGGCGGCTCTCCACCGACGAATTCTTCCACGCTTTGAAGCAGGCCACCGGCTATGAGGGAACCCTTGAGGAATGCGGCCGGTTCTACGGTGACATCTTCTCGCCCATCGAGCCCATGATTGCGCTCCACGCGGCGTTGCAGGCGCGCGGCGTGGCGACGGTTCTTTTTTCCAACACCAATGCGCTGGCGATCAAACTCTGCGAGGCTAGGTTTCCCTTCATCTTAGATTTTGGCGTCCGCATTTACTCCTTCGAGCACGGCGCGATGAAGCCTGAGGCGCGGCTGTACGAGGTCGTGGAGCGTGCGACCGGGCTTTGCGGTGCAGACTTGCTCTATCTGGACGACCGCGCCGAAAACATCGCCGCCGGCGCCGCCCGTGGCTGGCGGGTGATTCACCACCTCCAGCCCGAAGTGTCGCTGGCGCAAGTGCGGGACTGCGGTCTGCTGGATTGAGCGGGTGCCGGGCTATTTCCCCAGCAGATGTTCGATGACCCGCTGGTCGAGCGCCTGATAGTCGCGGTTGGCGATGAGGGCGCGCGCCCCCTTCTCATCAAAGGTGCGCACCTTCTCCAGAACGAGCTCGAAGGTGCGCCGGCTATTCGCCAGATGCTCCGTCCAGTGCTCCACCTTCGTTGTGCGAAAGGGGTGGACGTCAAAGCAGATGTACTCGCCGCGAGTGCCGTAGCCGTTGCGTTCCAGCGCGCGGACTTGGTCAAAGGCGCTGCGCAGGTTGGTGCAACCGAAGGGGCGATCCTGATCGTACTTAAGCCCATTCTGGTCGTTCAAATGCACGGACCAAAGCTTGTTGAAGCTGCAGGCAAAATCAATTTCATCGGCGGGGTCCAAGCCGGCGAGAATGGCGTGGGCGCTTTCGATGAGGCAACCCACGCGCTTTGGATCGCACGTGAGGTGAGCCAGTGCCAGCGCGTGGCCGATGGTCGGCACGTAGGCGTGATCCATTGGCTCATTGGGCTTGGGCTCGATGGCCAGCCGTGCGCGCGGGTTGTGCGAGAGCATGGCGTCCAGTGCCTCCACCAGCAGCTCGATGCTGCGTCGCCCGTCCTTGGCCTCACGGATGTAGGTGCCTTCGCGAGCCAGCCACAGCACGATGAGTTCCGTGCCCAGCAGGTGGGCGATGTCCAGCGTGCGCTTCGAGCGGTCGATGGCGTACTGACGGTGCTTCTTGTCGTTGCTGGTGTAGGCGCCGTCCACCGTGTTGGGGTGGAACCAAAGCCGCGGCGCAACCATTTCGGCCACGATGCCCTCGCCATCAAGGCGCTTCTTCAATTCACGGGCCTCCTTTCGAATCTGCGCCTCCGACTTGGTGTCAATGTCCGGCACGGCGTCGTCGTCGTGGAACATCATGGCGTCGAACCCGAGCTTCTTGAGTGCGGCCAGTTTCCAGTCGAACGATTGGGCGGGGCGCGTGGTGGGGCCGTAGGGATCCTGTCCCTCGCTGAGATTCCACGGACCAAAACAGTACCGGTATCGCGTCTTTCTGGACATGCGCGCGGAGGCTCTCCGAGATTGCGCGCGTTGAACAGTGGAAAATGGTGCGCGCCCTCACACGCGGCAGCATAGTCCCTTTCATGTCCACTCCGCCAAGCGGTGCGTCGTCGAGCGCATTTGAAATTCCAAGTCGTGTCCGGTTTGCCAAAGGTCGCGGTGGTCTGCCAATGGTCGTGCTCACCAGCGACGCCAGCACGGCGGAGGTTTATCTACAAGGAGCCCACGTCACCCACTTTCAGCGACGGGGCGATGAGCCGCTGCTGTTTTTAAGCCGTGCCAGCCGCTTTGAATGCGGCAAGGCCATCCGTGGCGGTGTGCCGATCATTTTCCCATGGTTCGGGGATCGCCCCGGCTGCCCCGCACACGGCTTTGCGCGGGCGCGCCCGTGGCGGTTGGTGGCGAGCGAGGCTCGGGCCGATGGAACGGTGTGCGCCACCTTCGAGCTTTTCGCCGCGGAGGGGGATCCCCCTTTCCACGCTCAGTATCGCGTAGCCATCCGCGATGAACTGGCGCTGGAACTTCGCATCACCAACCCCGCACCAGACCGGACGCTGGAGTTTGAGCAGTGCCTGCACACCTACTTTGCCGTGGGGGACATTGGCTCGGTGGAGCTGCACGGATTGCAGGGCGCGCGGTTCATGGACAAGGTGGCGGGCGGCGCGATAGGCCAGCAGGGCGAGGTGGCTCTTCGCATCGCTGCAGAAACCGACCGAGTTTATCGCGATACGTGCAGCACGGTGGTCATCGACGACCCCGCGTGGGAGCGGCGTATCACCGTTGCCAAGGTGCAGTCGCAATCCACGGTGGTGTGGAATCCGTGGGTGGAGAAGTCACGGCGGCTGGCGGACATGGCGCCGGAGGAATACCGGCGGATGCTCTGCGTGGAGGTCGGCAACGTCGGCCCCAATCGGATGGTGCTGCCGGCAGGGCAGGGGATGACAATGGCGGTGCGGATCGCAAGCGCGCCCTTGGTAGGCGCGTGATCAAAACAAAACGGGGCCGGTTGCCCGGCCCCGTGTCAATTCGCTTCAATCCGGACGACCCGGATTACATGTGGTCGTGGTCATGACCGCCACCGGCAGGAGCCTTCTCCTTCTCCGGAATGTCGGTGATGAGACACTCGGTCGTGAGCAGCAACGCGGCGATGGACGCGGCGTTCTGCAGTGCGCTGCGGCAGACCTTGGTCGGATCCACCACGCCGGCCTTGATGAGGTCGGTGTAGGTTTCGGTGCCGAGGTCGTAGCCCACGTTGCCCTCGGCGTCGAGCACGCCACGAACCACGACGGCGCCTTCCAGCCCGGCGTTGGCGGAGAGTTCGCGCAGCGGTGCCTCGAGCGCATGGCGCACGATTTGAACGCCGAGGTTCTCATCGCCTTTCAGCTTGAGCTTCTTCAGCGCGGGCAGGCAGCGCAGGAGCGCCGTGCCGCCTCCGGGGACGATGCCCTCCTCGACGGCCGCACGGGT
>SXGR01168162.1_pt1 | contig 57491 bp, 44 predicted proteins | sample 3174711 | NCBI WGS metagenome assembly SXGR01 (sample SAMN11356860, study PRJNA531348) | freshwater metagenome | isolation source: freshwater sample F1-60 | place: China: Fuxian Lake, Yuxi | collected 2017-12-25 | reverse complement strand
GAGGGTGGTCCCCCCATGTTCAGGCGAGATTTCACGAGTCTCACCTTACTCTAGGCCATTGGGCGGTTTCATGAATACAGGACTATCACCTTCTCTGGTCTGCCTTTCCAGGCAATTCATCATGTAGCCGCTTTGGTCCGCGTTCGCTCGGCGCTACTTGCGGAGTCGCTTTTGCTTTCCTTTCCTGCAGCTACTGAGATGTTTCAGTTCGCTGCGTTCGCTCCTGCACCCTATACATTCAGGTGCAGGTGACCCTTGCGGGTCGGGTTGCCCCATTCGGAGATCCCAGGATCGGCGTTTGGTTACCAACTCCCCTGGGCTTATCGCAGGTTCCTACGTCCTTCATCGCCTCTCGACGCCAAGGCATCCACCGTGTGCCCTTTCTAGCTTGGCCACGCCTACCGAATCCCGGTTTGCACCGAGGCCCGATGGACGCGACCAGCCTTCAAGCTGCTCATTTCAAACTAACAAAACTCGAAAAAACACGCAGATGTGCATTGCGTTGGAACGCTCCGCACATCCGGATTCTTGACTCGATTCACATGCTTGCTGAATGTGGTTGAACAACACACCGCACTCAGCATGCGACATCAGATCCTCAATTGTCAAAGATGCTTTCGAACAAATCAAACCTGCAAACCGGGCTTTCGCCCGCTGCGTGTTGTGGAACAGCGCAGAAGGAAAAGCGTACCCAAAGCCCGCAAGGCTGTCAAGCGCTCTGAAGCGCTGGAGAAGAGCGTGGCTACACGCCTTGAGGCATGCTGCGAACGCAACATGAGTCGATGCCATAAGTCATTGACCTGCAACAACTTAGAAATGGCAGAAGCGCTTCTGCCTCACTTGGGCTCGCGCGCGGCGACCTTTTTCGGCGATGCGGCGGTCGAGAGGTCCCGCAGCGCTCGGTACTGCTCGGAATCCTTGTCCGCAAGGGTGCGGATTTCGATGGCTGCCTGTCCGGTCGCCGAGCGAGATTCGAATACTGCTACAAGCCCATCCGCGCCATCATCGAATATATCCGCGAGATAATATTGTGTGCGAAAATCCCCTCCACCGCTCTTTCCTGCGGCATTCTTTCCCACAGGATCTCCCACAACCACATCCTCGCTGGTGGTTCGGACCACGCCGTCGATATAACGGAAGAGCTCGACCGTCACACGCCGACCACCCACGCCGTCTCGGGCAGATCCGCGGGTCAGGAAAAACTCGGTGGAATCACCGATGGTGACCTCAGGTCCCCAGCCCGATACCGCGGATGCGATCCCCGCACCTCGGTCCAGAGACTGCTGCTCCTTGACAAGCACGTCCTGGCGCGTGAAAAACGGATTGAATACCACGACCGTTGCGCGGTACTGATAGGTAGCGCCATCCTGCACATCAAAGTCGTGCGTCCAAACCACGACATCCCCTCGGTCGCGAAGGGGCGGCTCTGGTGGCGCCTCCTTCTTCGCCGCGAACTTCTCTTCTGGGTACGCCAAGGCAAACGCCTCCTCCAACTTCTTGAGACTTGCCTTCTCCCTGTCGAGTTTCTTGGTCAAGGCGATCCTCACAGCGCTGTTGGCCGCCTGTCCATCGGCATCGCGCTTCTCCTTCTTCATGGAGCCCCCGCCGCCGCCCATGCCGGGCGGACCACCACCGCCTTTCTCCTTCGGTGGTGCAGTACCGCCGCCCGTTCCGTCCTTCGACCCAGGAGGCGGCGGATCGAGACGACCGCCTTTGTCCTCCAACTGCTTGGCCGTGCGATCCAACTGATCGCGGGCTGCCGCGATCTTTCGTTCGTCGCGCTGACGTGCCGCAACAACCGGGTCGACAACGGGAGCTCCTGCCGCACCACTCAGTGGAGATGGCTCGATGAAGTACCCGCCCTTCATCGGAAGAAGCGGAGGCTGCAGGATGTCCATCTGTGCGCCGATGTCTGCAAGATCTTTCGTCAACGAATCGCGAAGGGACCCGGGTGGGATCTCAGTGGATGCCATGTCACTGCGGTACGAGAGTGCGCCCACAACGGGCGTGACCGGCATGGGGTTCCCCCACGATCCATCTGGCTTCCTTTGGCGGCGCTCAAAGAGCACATCGACAATCACCAACCCGCCTTCATCCGACCCGTTCGTCCAAGGCATCTTGATCCGCTCGCGAGGAGGACGATCGGATGTCGACTCTTTCTGCAACTCCTCCCATAGCCCTTTCATCGAAACCGTTGCCGTGGGAGTCGCCCAAGTCACATCCGCCGACTCCGACTTGAGGAATCGTTCCACGAACTTCGGGGACGATTTCTCGAACTCCTGCAAGTCCTCTTTCGCGATCGCCGCAGCATCGAACGCGTCTCGGGTCACCAGGACGCGCCCTGGCTTCGGCGCCATGAACTTCGGTTCGTAGAACCAGATGTTGCGGTCACCAGCAAGACCTGTCAGCATGCTGCCAAACCATGGACGATTGCGAGGCAGATCGCCGGCAATCAGTTCCGCATCGCGCTGCGCAGCAAACTCAACCGCGGAGGACACGCTCTTTCGCTGGGGAATCGCGAGATCCGCCGGCAGGTCTGCATTGATCTTTCGTTCGATCGCCTGCTCTTGCTTCGCCAACTTGTCCTCAAAGTCACCGATGGAGAGCGCCTCGCTCCCGACCTTGACGGTCGTGCCGCTCAGCACCAGTTCCCAGACGAGCACCCCAACGAGCACCGCGCCGCCCACGCCTGTGAGCAACTTCTCCCAGTGCAACTCGAGAAAGCTGATCTTCTTGGCTGCCATCGTCAGAATCTCCTGTTCATGAAGGTGTGATCACGAGCCGATGAGGCGGTCTGTTTATCCCGCGCCACCATCGACGGCCGCGCCGCCATCTGCGGGGGGATCCCCGCCCTGCACGGTGCCGGATGTGCCGAGTTTCTTCCGAACGGGCTCCGGCATGAAAGGACCCGTCCATTGCCTCAACCACGCGCTGTCGATCGTCAAAGTCACGAGAGAAACGGGTTCCTTGGCTCCGTAGTAATACCCCTCCGCCATTGCCGCGAAGGGATCGACGGGCGCGACACGGACATTCGTGACAACAACGAAGTTGCGCCTGGCCAAAGCATTGATGAACGCAGGAATCTTGGAGGTCTCGACCACACAGCGCACCACAGCGGTATGGACATCGAAGAGTTGGTTGGTCGCCCACCCCGAAAGGCTCTGTTCGTAGTTGCGCGTGACGGGCAGCTGCAGGTCGATGGGCTGTCCGGAGAGCGCATCCGCACTGCTCACTTCTCCCTCGGCTGCTCCCTCGAGCGGCGGTTCCGCAGGAGGAGGTGGTGCCGAGTCAGAGAGCGATCCGCCCTGCTCACCCTCGTCTCCACCAGCGAGCGTCAGGAAGTTGATCCCGACAATTCGTTTGACCGGCGCATCCGGAATCGACCGCTGTCCGTTGACCGCCATGCATGCTTGCACAACATCCTCTGCTACCCAGAACTTCATCTGCCGCCGCCACAGTTCGAGGAGCCGAGCCTCAGGCGTCGCTTTGCGGGCGGGGTTGGGATCAAAGCCGAGCGCCTCCGCTGAACAATACAAACCGCCCTCGGCAGCCGCCTTGCTGTACTCGCCGAGGCGCCGCGCCTGGAGCTCGCTTCGAAGTTGTGCCTGGAGCGCAGCATCGAACACCGCCTTGCCCTTGCCGTCGCCCGCGGTCGCCTGCCCGGCAGGCTGCGGGGAAGTTTGTCCATCCCCCTGTTTGGCTGGAGCGCCCGCCTTTTCATTCTGATTCATCTGCAGGAAACGCGCTTTGGTGCGACGCAGTTCCGCACGAACATCATCTTCGCTGGGCGGCAGTGTTGCACGGCAATCCGCCAGCAGGGCGTCATATCGCTTCTTGAGAGCCTCGAACATCTCAAAGTGCACCTGCTGAACCTTCGGGTCCTTCAAGGCAATGAGAAGATTCATGGCGGGCTCGCGACCACGGCGGTTGTGCGCCACGGCGAGCGCCATCACATTCTGCGGCTTCTCGTCCCCCGAGGTCATCCGAGTACGCACTTCCTCAACCATCTTCCTGCTGACAACTCCCGAGAACTGAATGGGATCGTTTCCAGGGATGGTGATGGTGACGCTGGATCGCTCAAGCGTCCGCAACCCATCCAGTTGCTGCGCCATTTCCTGCGCCCTTTTCTGATTTTCGGCAGCCATATCACTGCTGAACAGGTACGCGCACACCAGCGCGCCGATCGAAACCACCGCGAGTGTCACGACAAGCCCGTTGGACTTGATCCAGACGAGAACTCGCTTGGCACTCTCTCCGCCCGCGGACTTTTCTCCGTCCACCACGACGCCGTCCATCTCCGGCGCCGAACCCTTTTTCTTTCCAAGGAGTCCTTTGAGATCCAGCTTGAGTTTCACTGGGCTGCCCCCTCCGCACCAGCACTCGGAGAGCCCGTGGAGCGCAGTTTCAATCGGAACTTCAGCACACCCTCGAACTCCTTGTCCTTCTCGCCCATCAGGGCTGGCGCCTGAGGCAAGGGCGCGTCCTTGGCCATATCCACCTCTGGAAGTCCCTCCACCGCAGTGACCTGTGTCTTTGTGCGCCTTCGAGCGCCCGAACGACTTCCTTCAGAGCCCTCCGACTCTCCTGCGGACTCCTCCGTTGCCGCGTCATCTCCGCTGCCAAGCGAGCCGCGAAAGCCGCCCCCTTTGTCTTCGATGGGACCTTGGTTGCGCTTCTTCAGCGCACCGCCACCGCTCTGACCTGCACCCGCACCGCCGGCTGCGATACCACCGAAGCCGCCGCCGTCGGAAGAGCCAAAGCCTCCATCGCCGGTCGAGTCGCCGCTCGGCGGCAACTGCTCCGACAACTTGCCGCCCACGACCTCGGTCCATGTGGGCACATTCAGCGTGTCCGCGTCGATGACGTAGGGAACCTCAGGGCGATCCTTGTTGGCGCGCAACCAAGCAAGCACACCTTCCTTCTCGTTGTTGAGGAACATCGTGGGATCTCGATCGCTGTCCCCGATTCGTCCGCTCAGTCTGATGCGCGCAGACACTTCGATCGTGCGAGACTGATTCGCCGGGTCGAACTTGTATTCCCCGGAAAGGTCTTCGAGACGAACCAGTCGGCGCCTGCCCAGATCGATGGCGCGTATCGCTTCTGGGTCGCTTCCCGTTTCAACGACTGGGGGCTTTGTGGATTCAAGCGCCGCAAACATGTCGTGAATGATCCAAGGCCAGACATCCCGCCCGGCGAGCAAATCGAGCGCATTCGCATCGGATGCGCCAATGGCCGCGGTCTGCTGCGCCTGCTGCAGCGAGTTCACCTGTTGCTTTCCGATTCCCGCCGTGCTCGCCGCCCGTCCTACGACACCATCGACTCTCGAAAGTGCGACACGGTCGAGCAACACGCGCGCAAACATGCTGACCGAAGCAAGAAGCAGGAGCGCTGCAGCAGCAACGAACCATGGGGTCTTGGCTTGCCAGACCTTCCTCCGCACGCGGGCAATCGGCGCGAGATTCAAGGGGACCTTCGCCAACCCGAGCCCCTGCAATCCCAACCCGATGGCAGTCAGGAGGTTGATCGACCTCTCCTCGAACTGCACGGGATCCGGGCCACTCACCTCAATGCGCTTGAAGCGCTCGAGCCGCTCCACCCGCAGTTGCAGGTCTCCAGCGATCTTGGTGCGCAGCCCTGAAATCTTGAGTGTCGATCCAACGCCGATGATGTGGTCGAGCGTTGCCCCATCGTTCGCCGACAGGAAGAAATCGCGTGAACGCCCCACTTCCTCCACCAGCTGCGAGGTGATGCTGCGCATGGCCATCGTCCGTCCGCGCAGAGTCTTCTCATTTGGGTTGCGCTGCACCTTCACCGCTTCCGCCCGCGAATAATCGATGTTCTGCGATGAGAACGCATCTGCGATGGCCTGGGTGAACTGCGATCCGCCAAGCGCAAAGGTGCGGATCCACATCTTGGGCCCCGACATGACGATCAAGTCCGATGTCGCGGTGCCAATGTCGAGGCACGCGACACTCGGGCTCCCGACATCGAGTTGCATGTCGTACTGCAGCGCGTTGTATACCGCCACGGAACTGAGCGTCAGCACATCTGGCTCCAGACCGTTCTCCGCATAAAGGGCAAGCAATTCCTGGAGGCGGTCCTTCGTGACGGCGAAGATGCCGATGGCGCACTGCCCAAGATCATCCGCGGGCAGCACATGGCTGTCCCACTCCACTTCCTCGATCGGGAATGGGATCTGCTGCTTGGCCTCGTACTCCACCATGCTGCGCAGGGACTTCGGGTCAACGGCCGGAATCGTGGCAAACCGCGCAAAGGCCATGCTGCTGGGCAGGCTCATCACGATCGGCTCCGTTGCGAGTTCCTGCGCATGCTGCTGCACGAACGCTCCGAGCGTGATCTGCACCATGCCCGCACGGTCGGAAATCGACGGATCCGAGAGAACTTTGGTGTGGGGAATAACTTCGAAGGCCACCACGGAGACCTGATCACCCGTCAACTGGAGGCGAACTGCCTTGAGCGCAAAGTCTCCTACCTCGATGCCCCATGCGTGCTTTGCTTCCATAGGTCGTTTGGGTCTCTCTCGGTCGTTCCCGTTGTGGGGTCGTGCGGGACTCGGTCGACGGTGATGGGGTCGAGAGTGTATACGCCTTCATGCAAGGGCGAGATGCGTTACGCTATGCGAATGCAGTCCCAGGACCCCGATCTGCCGGGTCACCCCCCCGCATCGAATCCCCCGCCTTCGGCGTCCAGCGTTCACTCGGCGCTCGAGGCCGAACTCGAGCGAGCCATGGGTGGGATGAGTGATCAGGATCTTCTGGCAGCCACGGGCGGTTCCAAGCCAGCGGCCCGATCGACCACCAACTCCGCGGTCCGCCGAACATCGGCGGGACGCCAACTCCGCACCGGACGGATCATGGAAATCCGCGGCAATGATGTGTATGTGGAGTTCGGTCCGAAAAGCCAAGGCATCTGCCCGCTCGGTCACTTCGCCGAACCACCCAAGGCGGGCGAAGAGATGGACTTTGTCGTCGAGCGCCTCGATCCCTTCGAAGGACTGTTGATCCTTGCTCGCGAGGGTGCCGCAAGCAAGGCGCCCTGGAGCGATCTGAAGGTTGGCCACATTGTGGAGGCGCGTTGCGTTGGCATGAACGCTGGCGGACTCGACATGGAAGTGGCGCATCATCATGCGTTCATGCCCGCCTCGCAGGTGGACGTGCGCCACATTGAGGACATCTCGATCTTCCTCGGGCAGAAGGTCGAATGCGAGATCGTTGAGCTTCGGCGCAACAAGGAGCGCATGCTGCTGAGTCGGCGTCGCGTGTTGGAACGCCGGCGCGCGGAGCAGCGCGATGAAGTCCTGAAGGCAATCGAAGTCGGTGCGGAGCGCACGGCAACGATCGTTTCACTGCAGCCCTTTGGTGCGTTCGCGGACCTCGGAGGTGTGGACGGGCTGATTCCCATCAGCGAACTCGCGCATGGGATGGTCGCGAAGGCGGCCGATGTGGTGCAAGTCGGCGAAACCGTCCAAGTACGCGTACTGCGCGTCGATCGGGAGGCGAAACCGCCGCGCATCACCCTCAGCCGCAAGCAGGCGATGGTGAACCCCGTGATCGAGGCCATTGGAACGATCACGGTCGGCAGTACGGTGACTGGAACCGTCACACGCATGACACCCTTTGGCGTCTTCCTTCAGGTGGCACCCGGCGTGGAAGGACTGGTGCACATCTCGGAGATCTCCCATGAGCGGCTTCCGAGCCCTGAGAAGGCGGTCAAGATCGGCGCAGAGGTGACTGCGAAGGTGCTGTCGACTGACGCGCAGCGTGGCCGTGTGAGTTTGTCGATCAAGGCGCTCATCGATGCGCCCGCTCGCAGCGGCGGAAGCGATGGGCGTGGCGGAGGTCAGGGTCGTGGTCGTGGGCGTGGAGATGCATTCGGCGGACGCGAGCCCATCGAGCCGCGCGAATCCGATCCCGAGATGCGCAAGCTGCTTGCCAAATTCGGCAGCGGCAAGCGCGAACTCAAGGGCGGATTGGGTTCGCGGTGATTGATCAGCGATTGATCAGTGACTGATCAGTGATTGGTGGGTGATTGTCGCGAGCGACGACGAAGCGAGTCGCCATTCCCTCGCCGACTCAACGCCTTACGGTCGATCGGGCAGCGGGATTTCCCCGTCCATCCACATGTCCGACCACTCCTGGCCATCCGCGCTCGCGCGCAACAGCACATAGGTGCGAGTCGCACAGGCGAAGCCCACGGACAGCATGACTGCTCCGATCGCGACACCAAGCACCGTTCGCCAGACGTCGATGAACGATGCCGCAACGCCGTCACTGAATCCAAGCACAAGCGCCGGTCCATCGCGGAATGGTTCGAGTAGCCGCATCGTGCCCGCGCTCCGCGCCACATCGTCAGCGCCACCCACACTCATCGACGCCATCATGGCGCCCCAACTCCAAGACACGACGAAGTCCGCCGCGAGCAGTGCAAGGGCAAGCGCAACCGCCGACACCAAAGCCGACCACAGCAGATGCAGCGGGCGCGCGAGAATGTAGGCACCCGCTCGCTGGATGCTTTCGACCGCATCACATCCATCGCATGCAACGGCAGGCGCAAGCAGGACTGCGCCGATGACCGCGGCAGCAGCCACCACGGCCGCGAGCATCGCAGTGATGAGCGCGATGGGCATCAGCATCGCAGCGATCATGTTGATGAACGGCACGCTCGTCAGCCAACCGATCAGCAGCGACGGCAGCAGCAGCACACCCACCAGCACGCCGGCAAAGATCGGCGCGAAGACGAGCGATGGGATGCGCGGACGAATGAACGCCCCCGCATCGGCGACCGTCCAGGAATGCCCCGCGAGATCGCCCGCGGACATTCTGCAGAGCAAGCCGCCGCCCCAGCCAAGGACTGCCACGCAGGTCAACGCAAAGAAGCCCGTGAACGCAGGCGCAGCGCTCCAGGATGCCAACGGAATGTCGACGGCAAGGGAACGCAGCCCCCGGACCGCTTCGCCGAACTGAAACTGCAGGAGTGCTGCGGCGGTGCGGTAGGTCTCCACTCGGACTGCCTCGTGCAGGGACTCGAAGGGAAGCTGCGGACGCGCCGCAGCGATCATGCTCATCTGAGAGGCGAACCGTGCCGCTCCGCCTGCATCCACCGCACGCACATCCTGCGCTTCGACAAGCATCTCCTCCAGTTCATCGAGCGTCGCCGTCGCTGCTGCCGCGCGCATCGCAGCAGGAAGTTCGGGAACGATCACGCTTCGCACGGCTTCGAGATCGCTGACCAGTGCCCCTTCACGCATGGCACCTGCCAACAATCCCGCGGGCGACGCAGTGGGCTGCGCAAATCCATCCCACACTCGTCCCGCGGCAACCACCGTCAAGAGCAGCACAAAGGCAATCGCAAGGCGCGCAGGGCGCAGTCCAGCGGGGACGGATCCGAGGATCCGCATCGACGGGACGATCGCGAGCCAGTCGACTTCTCGCACGCGACCAAGTGCACGCCGCGCGCGTGCCGTGTCATCGGAAGTTCGTGACCCATCCATTCCTTCCATCTTCCCATGAACTGCCCGATCCTGCACGGCGTTCCGCCTCCCCATTAGCATCCGAGGTCCAGTGCCCCACGACGACATCAACGCCGTGCTTGAGTGGGTCGATGCGGAACGCCCCGCAGCCATCGATCGACTCTGCGATTTTCTTCGCATCCCAAGCGTCAGCGCGGACCCCGCGCAGAAGGCGGAAGTTGCGCGCGCTGCCGAGTGGGCCTGCCACCAGCTTCGTGCGGCTGGATTGAACGCCGCGGTCCGGCCTGCCAAGGGTCACCCGATGGTTGTTGCCAAGCATGAGGGACCACCTGGGTACGACGGACCAACGCTTCTGTACTACGGGCACTACGACGTGCAGCCGCCCGATCCAGTCGAACTCTGGAACAGCGGACCCTTCGACCCTGTGGTGGTCGAGGGACCGCGAGGGCCTCGGATCGTGGCGCGCGGTGCGGTCGATGACAAGGGACAGGTCATGTCGTTCATCGAGGCATTTCGGGGGTGGAGCAAGGTGCATGGCACTCTGCCCTGCCCGGTGACCGTGCTGCTCGAAGGCGAGGAAGAGTCGGGCAGCGAAAGTCTCGAGCCGTTCCTCGAAGCGAACCGAGATGAACTCCGCGCGGATGCCTGTGTCGTTTCGGATACTGGCATGTGGGATGTCGAAACGCCCGCGATCACGACAAGTCTCCGTGGACTTGTCTATCTCGAAGTGACCGTGCACGGACCCGACAAGGACCTGCACTCGGGCATGTACGGCGGTGCCGTCCCGAATCCCGTGCAGGTGCTTGCATCGATCATCACGCAACTTCACGACGCGGATCGCCGCATCACAGTGCCCAACTTCTACGAGGGCGTTCCCGAGTTGCCTCCCCGCGTGCTCGACCAGTGGCGTGCGATGGGTTTCGACGAGGGGGAGTTCCTCGGCAGCATTGGCCTTGCCCATGGCTACGGCGAACGCGGGCGGAGCCTGCTCGAGCGAACATGGAGTCGACCGACCTGCGATGTGAACGGCATCTTCGGGGGCTACACAGGCAAGGGGGCAAAGACGGTCATCGCCGCGCATGCCACGGCGAAGTTGTCGTTCCGCCTGGTCGGATCACAAGACCCGCACCGCATCAGCACATCCGTGCGGGAGTTCTTCGAGTCGCGACTGCCCGCAGGATGCACGGCGACATTCACGGAGCATGGGCTCTCGCCCGCCTTCGTCGTGCCGGACTCATCGCCGATCCTTGCCGCCGCGGAACGCGCCCTGCAGCGTGTGTACGGCAAGCCGCCCCTGCTCATCGGATCGGGTGGAAGCATCCCTGCCGTGGGTGCACTGCAGCGGATCGTTGGCGTTCCAGCGCTGCTGATGGGATTTGGTCTCGACGATGATTGCGTTCATTCGCCCAACGAAAAGTTCGAGGTGGCGTGCTTCGTCGGTGCGATCCGCAGCCATGCCGCGCTGCTGGGTGAAGTTGGCCGCATGCGCCACTGACCATGGCCAGGAGATCTGCGATGTTTCGACAGCCGCTCCCGCTGATCGGACTCGCGTGCGCTGCGCTGATGGCCTTCGCGGCGACTGCGCGCGCACAGGTCACCATCACACTCGATCAGTTCGGTGCAGGCGGATGCTTCCGCGGCGGGGATGTCGTCCCGGTCCTGCTTTCCCTGCAGACAGACACGCCGGAGCCCGTCTCGGTGGAAGTCGCATGGGAAATGCCGAACAACAACGGCGATCTGGCGCAGCATTCGCGCGTGGTGGTCTGCGATCCAGGACAACCTCGGCGCGTGTGGCTTTACGGGCGAGTTCCGAACTCGCCCGATGAGTTGTCCGCCATGGAATCGATCTCGTCGGTCCGCGCCTGGGAGTACAAGGACGGTCGGCGCGGCGCAGAACTCGGAAGCGCGCGCATCGCGCCGAACGCTGCCGCCAAACCGACTCGCTTCGTCGCTCGCATGAGCGGCCTGATCGGCATCATCGGGAATGGTCGGCTCGGACTCGATGCACTCGGCATGCCGCCGCCGGGCATGATGGAACTGCCGACTCGCAATGAGACAACGCAGATTGCTCGCGGCATCACGCCGCAGGAAATCCCCGACCGCTGGGAGGGACTCGCATCGTTCGCCGCGATCATCTGGTCGGAGGGATCGCCGCAATCGTTGAGCCCCGATGCTGCGCGGGCGCTGCGAGAGTGGATTTCGCTCGGCGGCGTTTTCGTCATCGTGCTGCCCGAGCGCAGCGATCCGTGGGGCGTTGCCGCGCAGGCAGCGAAACACCCCTTCAGCGATCTGATGCCGGATTGGAAGAGCGAACGAACCGAGGAGACGCGCATCACTGATCTCTTGCCGGCCATCAGCAAGGCGACGCGCCTGAGCAATGAGAAGGCAGGCATGCCCGTGACTTTCTTCGAAGCACCGTCCGGTGCATCCGTGTGGGATCGGCTTGTCGTGCTCCCCGCGCCGCGGGTCTCCTCGACGGGATTTGCTGCGCCCCGGAAGGGTTCCATCGACGGCAAGGTCATCGGCATCACCCGTCCGTTTGGCGCCGGGCGCATCACGGTGCTCGGACTCGATGTGAACGCGCTGCATCGCCGTGCGCTGCTGGCAGGCGGACTGCCCGAAGCGGATGTGTTCTGGAATCCAATTCTGGGTGTCCGCGGCGACAGTCCCACGGCGGAGACCCTCCGCACCTTGGTGGACCAGAAGCTGCTCGTGGAGAAGCAGCCCACGGTGGTGGAGTTCGGTCGCGGGAACCTGATTGCAGGTGCGATCAGCATGTCGGGCGAGGTGACCGTTGGACTGCTCGCTGCATTCCTGTTGTTCGCGAGCTATTGGCTTGTCGCAGGTCCGGCGGGTTTCTATGTCTTGCGACTCTTCGGCCGCGAGCGGCATTCGTGGCTGTTGTTCGTCATCGCGGCCGTGGCTTTTGGAGGTGGAACGCTGGCGTGGGGAACGCTGCAGGAGAGCCGCCGAGGGAGCTCGCAGCATGTGACCGTCCTCACGGCGATTCGCCTTCCGGCTGATCGTCAACAGTCGAACGACCTCCCGCTGGTGCGCGCGACGGCGTGGGTGAGCGCGCTCATCACGGGCTACGGCCGAACCACCGTCGAGATCGCCCCCGACGCTACGAAGACTGGTCGCATCGAGGGGTGGGAGTCGCCAACCGATGTGCCGAGTGCGTTCCCGAATCCTGCGCGGATTCCGCAGCCGATCGATACCCCGATGCAGCTCGATGTCGCTGCGCGCGGCACGAGCGCGAGCTTCGAGGTGCAGTGGCTCGGTGCGATCCCGAAAGAGTGGGGAGAACTGCCTCGCGCTTCCGATCCGGCGCGTCCACTGGTGCAAACGGTGGTGGCTGGGGCGTGGCCCAAGGTTTCCCTGTCGGGAATCATCTCGCATTCGCTCCCCTTCCCTCTGACGCAAGTGGGCCTGCTGCACATCACGCCTGTTCGCCACGCGCTGCCGGCCATGTCGAAGGCGAATCCGCTGCTGATCGAACCGAGTGGCGATCTGCCTTGCTTCGGCCGCTTCGTGATGCTGCCCACATGGGAGCCGAACACGCCGATCGAGATTGCACAGCAGCTGTATCCGGGTGGTGCCATCGCGGTGGATGAGCGTGACGGTGACCTGGCTCGGGCACTGCGCGTCCGCTACCAGCAGCCGTGGGCAAGCGACCGCGGCTTCCGACTCGACCAAGGAGGAACGCTGATGTCGCCCGAGCAGCGCCGCACATTCCTGGAGATGCTCGGCGTCTGCTCGGTGCTCCCGCCCCCGGACTACATCGGGGGAGCCAACAAGAATCCCGTTCGGTTTGAACGCATCCTGGCGCGAGAGATCGATCTCTCGCATTGGCTCTCGACGCCCTGCCTCATCGTGACTGGCTTTCTCGATCCATCGGATCCCGCGAGCGGTGGCGCGGAATGTCCTGTTCCGCTGCGCTTCAATGGGCGTGCACTCCCCAGCTCCGGACTGACCTTTGTCCGCGTCGTGTTCCCGCTTCCCGTGGACGCGCGGTTTGCTCCTCCCCCGAGCCGATAAAGTGGTCGCAAGAGAGACATCGTGGCGATGATTGAAACGGTCAACCTCACCAAGAAGTACGGCGAACTGATCGCGCTGGACAATCTCAACCTCACGATCGATGAGGGGACTTGTTTCGGATTCATCGGTCCCAACGGCGCGGGCAAGACGACGACCATCAAGATTCTGGCCACGCTGCTGAAGCCCACCTGGGGCGAGGCGCGCGTCGATGGGCATGTGATCGGCTACCAGAATCATCTGATTCGACCCGTGATCGGCTATGTGCCTGACTTCCTCGGTGCGTATGAGGACATGCTCGTGAGCGAGTACCTCGAGTTCTTCGCGGCGTGCTACGGCATTCACGGCGAACGGCGGCAACGCGTGATCGGCGAAGTGCTCGAACTGACTGACCTCACTTCCAAGCGGGCAGCGGATGTGAACGGCCTTTCGCGAGGCATGCAACAGCGGCTTTCCGTGGCGCGGGTGCTGCTGCATGACCCGAAGGTGCTGCTGATGGATGAGCCATCGAGCGGTCTTGATCCGCGGGCACGCATCGAGATGCGGGAGCTCCTGAAGGAGTTGCGGCGCATGGGGAAGACGATTCTGATCTCGTCGCACATCCTGTCGGAGCTCGCGGAGTTGTGCACGGCGGTCGGCATCATCGAACAGGGCAGGCTGGTGTATGCAGGCAAGATCTCCGACATGCTCGCCAAGGCCGGAACGGGCGGCACCGTGCATGTCGTGGTGGATGAACGACCCGAAGATGCCGCTGCCCTGCTGCAAAACGTCAAGGGCATCGTGAAGGTCTCGCTCGAACGCGAGGACCGCAACACTCGAATCGATGTATCGATCGATCCGCGCGCTGGGCTTGTCGTCAGCGACATTCCCAGCCGACTCATCACGCAGGGATTCCGCGTGGCGCGCTTCTCCCACGAACCCGTCACGCTGGAGACCGCCTTCATGCGGTTGACGAAAGGAATCGTGTCCTGATGCGAAGTCTGCTCGCTGTCTCCCCCGATGTTCCCGATGCGGCGGCGCTCCTCGAGCGCGTTCGCGCCGTCCTTCGCGCGCACGGCGAGATTGTCGCGGAGATGCCCGCGGACAGCACGCCCATTCCCGATGCACTGGACTTCGAGCGGTTTGTCGCGGTGGGCGGTGATGGAACGCTCATCGCCCAGGTCCGCCGAATCCTTGAGCGAGGCATCCCACTGATCGGCCTCAATTCGGGTCGGCTCGGTTTCCTCGCGGAGTTCGATGTCGCATCGCTGGAGTCGCAGGCGAAACAGATCTTCAGCCCTACGCCCCTCATCCGGCACCGCATGGTGATGGATGTCGAAGTTCATCGTGCCGATGGGCAGCTCGTGCATTCGGGGATCGCGGTGAACGATGCCGTCGTGAGCGCAGGCATTCCCTTCCGAATGATCGAACTTCGCGTGGACTTTGGGCTGGACACGGGGCCGGACATCGCGGGCGATGGCGTGATCGTCGCCAGCCCCATTGGGTCGACGGCATACAACGTGTCGGCTGGCGGTCCCATCGTGCATCCCGATGTCGAGGCGCTCATCGTGACGCCGATCTGCGCGCACAGCCTGGCGTTCCGCCCGATTGTCCTGCCAAGCCACATCGAAGTCTTGGTGCATGTCGAGCGGGCGAACGAGGGAACCAACCTCGCCATCGATGGGCAGATTCACATGCGCCTGCATCCTGGCGACACGATTCGTGTTGCACGCCATGAGATGATGGCGCGACTGATCGGCAATCCAGCCGTGACATACGGTCGCCAGCTGATTTCCAAGATGCGCTGGGCAGCGCCGCCGAACTATCGCGACCGCGGCGCCTGATGGTGCGACGGCGGATTTGCGCGGAGCAGCTGCGCCACTTGCCGTTCATGCCCAGCGGACAGCGTGAGAGTTGCCGCGGTGGCGCCGATGAGCGCGCAGAACATGTCCCACTGCGCGTCCCATGTATCGCCCTGCGATCCGAGGTACGCGTCCGCCGAGGACCCAAGCAGCACGGCGGCACACCACTCGATCATCTCGAAGCAACTGCTGAACGCCACGGGAAGCGCAATCATCAGGATGCAGAGCCACGCACCCGGAGCGATCGGCGATGTGCGCCGAAGCAACTCCCGCGCGATGATCGCAGGCACGAACCCCTGCATCAGATGCCCAAGCCGATCGAAGTTGTTGCGCTCCGATCCCGTCCACGCCCGCACCCACTCGCCGAGCGGCACATGCTCATAGGTGTAGTGCGCACCTACCGCGAGGACGATCGCGTGCAACATCAGAAGCACAACAAGCATCGCCGTGATGCCGCGGGTGCGGGCAACCCAGACGACCACCGGCAATCCCAGGATCACCCAGGCGATTTCGAGCCACCAGGTCAGCCAATCCGCGGGGGCGATTGCGCTCAGGAGCGTCACGCCAACCACGATGCTGGCGGCGATCCACCCGCCGATGGCAAGCGGTCGCTGACGATCCCGACTCGGACGCGACATGGCCCATGGAAGGTAGGCGTTCGCGCGAGCTTCCGACAGGACAGGTGATCCGCGATACCTTGGCGCCCATGATCGATATCAAGGCGTTCCGCGACGATCCCGAACGGTTCATCCAGGGTGCGCGCGACAAGGGGATGGAGGTGGACTTCCCCCGACTGCGCGCGCTCGATGAGCAGCGACGGAGAATCCTCTCCGATCTCGAGCAGAAGCGCGCGGAGCAGAATCGCTTGGGCAAGGAGTCGGGACCGCAGATTGGCAAGCTCAAGGGACAGCTGAAATCGGCATCGGATGGCGAGCGCGCGGGCATTGCCGAGCAGTTGGCAGCACTCGAGGCGAAGCCCGTGCAACTGAAGAATGAAGTGGCCGTGCTCGAGCGCATGCTCGGCGATGTCGAACCGGAGTGGCAGTCACTTCTCCTCACGGTGCCGCAGCCACCCGCGGCTGATGTGCCGCGCGGCAAAGGCAGCGAGGACAATGTCGAGATCCGCCGCTGGAATCCGCCGGGCTTCGACCCTGCGCGTTCCTTTGCGGAGAACCGCGGCTTTGCACCCAAGTCCCACCTGCAACTCGTGCATTCGCTCGGTTTGGTGGACTTTGACCGCGGCGTCAAGATGTCTGGAACGCGCCACTACGTCCTCACGGGACTCGGCATGCGTCTGCATCAGGCGGTGCTGCGGCATGCGCTCGACTTCATGGTGGACGTGCGCGGATTCGAGCCGATGGGCATCCCCGTCATCGTTCGCGAGGAGTGCATGGTCGGCACAGGGTTCTTTCCCGCGGGTCGGGAGCAGGCGTATCACATCGCCGAGTCATCGCGCGGCAGCACGCATGATCTGTTCCTGACGGGCACAGGTGAAGTGGGACTCATGGGTCTCCATGCCGATGAGATCCTCCCCGTGGAGTCGTTGCCTCGGAAGTACGTCACCGTCTCCACCTGCTTCCGCCGGGAGGCAGGCGCTGCGGGCAAGGACACTGCGGGGCTCTACCGCATCCACCAGTTCGACAAGGTGGAGCAGGTTGTCGTCTGCCGAGCGGACGATGCTGAAAGCCGTCGCTGGCATGCGACGATGATGGAGTCAGTGGAGATGCTCCTGCAATCGCTGGAGATCCCCTACCGCTTGCTGCAGTGCTGCAGCGGCGACCTCGGCGTAAAGAACGAGGACATGATCGACATCGAAAGCTGGATGCCAGGTCGCGGCGAAACGGCCGCGGATGGATCACCTCGCGGCGCGTACGGCGAGACGCATTCCGCGAGCAGGCTCGGCGACTTCCAGTGTCGACGGCTGAACCTGCGATACAAGGATGAGAGTGGGAAGACGACCTTTGCGCATGCGCTCAACAACACGGTGGTGGCAAGCCCCCGCATCCTGATCCCGCTTCTCGAAATGCATCAGCAGGCGGATGGCAGCGTGCTGATTCCGGCCCCGCTGCGACCTCACCTCGGCGGCCGCGATCGGATCGCTCTCAGGGACGCCCGCCCGTGTTGACAATCGGATAAGGGCTGAGATTCGATGGCTTGTTCATCAGCCACAGACGCGCCCAATCATCCTGCACCTGCCGCAGGTTCACATCCCCTACCACCGTGGAGTTCATGTAGGCCTCGTTGACCGAGAGCGAGGTGCCTGCGAGTTCCGGCGTCAGGTCCTTGCCAATGGTGACTGCGTTCGCGCAGAAGGCCTTGTTGCAAGCCTCATTGACATCGCGGATCTTCGCATAGGTCGCATCGGAATAGCCGTTGTTGAACGCAAATGTGTGCGATGCACGCTCGTCAGCCAACTCCTTCTTCATATCCCGCAGGGTTTGACGCGTCGGGCTGTCGAGATATGCCAATCGCCAGTCATCGGGCTGCAAGGAAACCCAGTCTGAGGGCAACTGTGCACGGACCTTCGCCAGCGGAACAGCGTTCGGCTGGTTGGGCGTCTGACACGCATTCAGTGTGCAGAGCGAGACGAGGGCGAGCAGTGAAGAGAGAGAGCGGATCGGGAGATTCATGGCATTCGCGGTGGGTTGAGTTTTCAGGAACTGCACTTGGCTTCCATCCGCATCAGCTGGGATTCGCGAATGGCCACGGCTTCTCCATCTGCCCCGACGCGGACTGCGGAGGGCGGTACTGCAGGATCGAATCCGCCTCGGGTGGCAGCTCCTTGTTCGTCAGCAGCGCCCAGGTCCGCGGCCCGATCGGAATCTCGAACTGGTGCGCCGCCACGATCACGTTCTGGTCCACATTGATCAGTTCAACCGTGACATACACCTTGTTGAGCGCGATGCTGTAGGTGCTCACGAGCGCTGCACCCGCATTGAAGCGCGGCGCGAGTGTGAGCAGATTGCGGGAAAGCAGGAATTCGCCGGCGTTCTCGCCCTGGATGATCGGGACATACGCCTGACGCAGATCCACTTCGATGATCTTGTTGACTCGCTGCGCCTGCAGGGCGGTCTTGAGCGACTGTCCCATCAGACGACCGAAGTTGGTCGTCTTGTTCATGTCGTTCAAGTCGACCGCCACTGAGCAGAGCACGGGACGGGTGGAATCGAATGCATCGTCGCCCACGATCTGATCCCGAGCATTCCAGAGCATGTACTGCACGGCGCGGTAGGCGGTCTCCGTGTAGTTGGCATCGTAGGACGTCAGGGCCGTCGGACTGCCGTCGGTCACGAGTGACTGCCGAGTCACGCAACCTGACGAAGCGACGCAGATCGATGCGAGGGAAAGGAGTGCGGCGTTCTTGAGTGTGCTCATGGATTGATCTTGGGGAAAGTGGTCGATGTGGTGGTCGTCGTCGTGGTGGACACCGTGTTCTGGTCGATGCGTTCCTTCGGATCAATGATCGTCGTCGGCCGGAACTGCTGACCGAACGCAAAGGTGTTGTTGGGCCCGTGCACATGGATCGAAGGATCGATGGGCACTGGATTCTGGGTTGTGTCGAGCGTTGGGAGACTTCCACCCGCCATCGTCGGGTTCGTCGTGAAAGTGGTCTGCTGCCGGGTTCGCGTGGTCTCGCAGCCAACTGCTGCAAGCGTGATGCACGCGAGTGACAGTGCGGTCCTGCGGAGAACTCGAGGCGAGTGGGTGGGTTGTGACCGATGGTTTCCGAGGATCATTGGGTTCTCCCGAGCTGTCCGAGGGGAAATCTGCGACGAACTCGACGCAGTCGCGAGATGGTAAAGGGCGCTGGAAAGAGTGTCAACGCGAGGCAGGCGCGGTGTCTGCTGCAAGCGCAGCGTTGGCGCGAAGGCGTTCGATGGAGAGTCCCCCGACGACCACACTGGTGACAGCCGCGTTTCGCAGAATCCACGGGATGGCGACCGCTGGATCGAGGGTGCCACTGGCAAGCGGCTTCTTGATGAACACCGCTCGCCCACTCCTACCCGCATCCGCGATGACAGGCAGCAACTCTGGCTTGGTCGGGTGAAACTCGAGCATGAGCGCATCCACGCGAGGATCGGCGAGTGCGGCCCGCGCGCCATCGGCGTGCTTGGCGGAAAAACCGATGGCCCCCACCACGCCACCCGCTCGAAGTGCTTCGAGCGCGCCGATCGCCGCGCCGTCCGCCACGATTCGTTCATCACTTCCGTCGGAGTGAACCCACACCAGATCGAGCCGCGTGGTCCGGAGCAGTTGCAGGCTGCGCAGGACACTCGACTCCACCGCTGTTCCGGAAAAGTCAAAGTGCGACTGCCCACCCTCGAAGCGCTCTCCCACCTTCGTCGACAGGAACACGGAACTCCGCTCCTGCGCCGTGAGCCCCTCGAGCGCAAGGCCGATGCGCTGCTCGGAGAGTCCATAGGCAGGAGCCGTATCGATCGAACGAATCCCCATCCGCACGATCTGCTGCACGAGCGCGACGGCGTCTTGTTCGGTGGGGAGTTCATACGCCATGGGGTACTTGATCCCCTCATTGCGACCGATCTTGAACGCCCCCCAACCGAGCACTTGAACTGCGCGCGAAAGTCGGGCGGCTCGCCGCTCGGGGAGTGCGAGTGCGTTCATCTCGTTCCCATCTGCGGCGAGTTCCACCGCGACTCCCAGGGACGCTGGGCCATGGTGACTCCATCGCGCAAGTCGCCCCAGCCGTTCGATGGCGAGCGCACAACTGATCGCTCACGCACTTGCGCGCACACTGCCTTGGCGAGCAGCGGTGCGAGCACCAACTTGATGGGCCACACCGTGCAGATCGATCCACTCCACTGCGCGAACGCACGCGGCGGACGGCGACCGTCCTTTGTCCGCGGTTCCGCTCGATCCACGACGTACTCCCCCGCTTCGCAGCCGCCGAGTTCCACGCCGGGCAGCGCACTGGCGACCTCCGCGAGTCCGTATCGCAGGAACTCACTCGCATCCATGCGGACGCCATCTTCCGCGATCTGCCCACCCACATGCCAGACCACGGATCCGTCAGCCAAACGGTCACTCGTGATCGTCACACGCGTTCGAGCGCCGTCGATGCAGTGACCAAACACCAGCGGCAGCGACCCGCGAATCATCAACTGCCGCAGCGGGCGGCGCTGCATCGGCTCTGCCGCATCCGCGAGTGCGGACAGCCGTTCGTTGCCGTTCCCCGCCGCGAGAATCACGGACGATGCGCGGACGCGGTACTCCCCTGTTCCGCCCATCGTGACCGATGCGCCGTTCGCCAGACGCTCGATCGCTTGGACATCGCTGCGCAGAATGCGTGCGGAATGCCGCTCGGCAAGAACCTGCAGGAGTGAACGGGGATCGATCACCGTCTCGCCGAGTTTCAGCACATCACCCTTCACGCCTCTCAGCCACTCGGGGCGCTCCTGTTCGGCGACCGCGACCGGCGCAGTTCGAAGCGCCAGTCGAGCACCGAGCATGCCCGCCACCCCAGCCCACGATGCGCTGCGCCACAGCCAGCAGTGGTCGGTCAGCACGCGCACGCCGCGCAAGTCATTGCCCGCTCCGCCGCACAACATCTCCGACCAGAGCGCGGCTGCCTCCGATGCTTCAACGGCATCGTCTCCGGCGCTGCCAGCGAGCGCGTACTTCACCCCGGCGTGCAAGATTCCCTGGCTGCTCGTGGTCTGCCCACTGCCAAGCGGATGTGCATCGACGAGCAATGCACCAACGCCTGAATCGACCAAAGTGTCCAGGATGAAGAGCCCCGCAACTCCACCGCCGATGATCAGCGCATCAGCGGATATCTGCGCTGCCGACATGCCGGGATGCTAGCAGTCCGCGTGACCACTCCCATTAGAATCCCCGTCCCAACATGCCGACAACGGGTCACCACACCTTGATTCGCGGCGGTGAGATCGTCACCGATACGCGGCAGTTCCGCGCGGACATTCTGATGCGCGGCGAGTCCATCGAGGCGATCGCGCCACAGATCGCTGCACCAACCGGTTGCACGACGATCGACGCGCGCGACATGTTGGTTTTTCCAGGTTTCATCGATCCGCATGTCCACATTCATCTGCCGTTCATGGGAACGCTGGCGAAGGACACATGGGAGACCGCCAGCAAGGCTGCGCTGCTCGGCGGCACGACCACGATGATCGAAATGGTCTGCCCAGCGTCGGGTGACGATCCCACGGCCGCGCTGGAAGTGTGGATGTCGAACGCACGCGATCGTTCCGCGTGTGACTACTCCTTCCACATGGGTGTCACACGCTGGGACGACACGACCGAAGCAGCGCTGACTTCGATCGTTCGCCGCGGTGTTGCCTCGTTCAAGGTCTTTCTCGCCTACAAGGGCGCCCTGGGAATCGGTGATGAGATCCTGTACCGCACGCTCGCACTGGCGAGCAGGCTTGGGGTCGTGGTCACGGCGCACTGTGAGAACGAGACGCTGATCGCTGAACTTTCACGCGAACTGCTCGCAGCTGGACGCACGGGACCCGAAGCGCACCACGACAGCCGCCCTCCGCGTGTGGAAGCGAGTGGGGTCGATCACTTGATGACATTCGCCGAGTTGACTGGGGCCGAAACCTACATCGTGCACCTGTCGTGCGCGGAAGCGCTCGAGCGCGCGTTGGCTGCGCGTGCCCGCGGCGTTCGAGTGGGCATCGAGACGCTCATCCAGTACCTCGTGCTCGACAAGGAGGACGCGGAGCGTCCGAACTTCGAGGGTGCGAAGTTCGTGATGTCGCCGCCGCTGCGCGATCGTTCGAATCAGGCCGTGCTGTGGAACGCCCTCCGACGCGGCGACATCGACACGGTTGCCACGGATCATGCGCCCTTCGACTTTGCGACTCAGAAACGCCTTGGCGAGCACGACTTCACCAAGATCCCCAATGGCATCCCATCGCTCGAGGAGCGTGTGAAGGTGCTGTATGGACGCGGCGTCGCGGAAGGCGCGATCGATTTGTGCACCTTGGTGCGCGTCGCATCCACCAATGCGGCGAAGCAGTTTGGACTGCACCCTCGCAAGGGCAGCATTGCCTTGGGCGCGGATGCAGATCTTGTGATCTTCGATCCGCGCGCGCGTTCAACGATTTCGGCGCGAACGCACGCCAGCGCGGTGGACTACAGCGCGTTCGAGGGGATGTCGGTGGCGGGAGCCGTGCGGGATGTGTGGGTTCGCGGTGCGCGAGCGGTCGAAGATGGACGCTTCGTCGGTCGAGTGGGTCATGGACGGTTCCTCGCTCGCCCGCACCGTTCGGCATCGCTTTCCATGTCGGGTGGCACACATGGATGACTCGCTTCCGAGGACGATTCTGCTGCTTGGAAGTGGCGAACTCGGCCGAGAGTTCGTGATCTGTGCCAAGCGCCTTGGCTGCCGCGTGATCGCCGTCGACAGGTATGCAGGCGCGCCCGCCATGCAGGTTGCGGATACCAGTGCCGTGATCGACATGCTCGACGGTGCTGCGATCCGCCGCCTGGTCCGCGCGCATGCCCCCGACTTCGTGGTGCCTGAAATCGAGGCGATCCGCACGGAGGAACTGCTGCGCCTCGAAGCAGCGGGCACCAGCGTGATCCCAAGCGCGCGCGCGGCACACCTCACGATGAACCGAGATGCGATTCGCTCGCTTGCGGCGGAGGAACTCGGCCTGCCCACCGCGCGGTACGCCTTCGCGGACAGCTCGAAGGAGCTCGAGCGCGTGGTGATCGGCAACGGCAAGCAATCGATCGGGCTGCCGTGTGTCATCAAGCCGATCATGTCCTCGTCCGGCAAGGGTCAGTCCATCGCGCGGACCAAGGCTGACCTTGCGCGCAGTTGGAAATGGGCGCTTGCAGGGATGCGCGGTGACACGATCCGCGTCATTGCGGAGGAGTTCGTCCGCTTCGACTCGGAGATCACGCTGCTCACGGTGAAGCAGCGTCCGCATGTGGGCGGCACCCTCTTTGTACGACCGATCGGACATCGTCAGGAGCGCGGCGACTACCAAGAATCATGGATGCCGCATCCGATGACCGCAGCTGCCATTCGGCAAGCGCAGCGGATGGCCAAGCGCATCACGGACCGGATCGCAGGTGCGGATGGCGCCGGACTCTTCGGCGTCGAGTTCTTCTTGCGAGGCAGTGAAGTGATCTTCAGCGAACTCTCGCCTCGCCCGCACGTCACCGGCATGGTGACGATGGTTTCACAGGATCTCAGCGAGTTTGATCTGCACTTGCGTGCAATCCTCGGACTGCCGATTCCTCGGATCGACTACCGCGGCCCGAGTGCAAGCGCGGTGATCTTGGCGCAGCGGGATTCCCAGGGCGCTCCTCGGTATCGAGGGGTCGCCGCGGCACTCAAGACCGCGGGAGTGGAAATCCGCCTCTTTGGAAAGCCCTCCGCCCACACGCACCGCCGCATGGGTGTGGCGCTCGCCCGAGCGGGGTCGATCGCACGCGCACGCCAAGTCGCGCAGGCGGCAGCTCGTGCCGTTCGGCTCGAGGGCACCTGAGTCTCTCAGCGTGACCGCGACCACGCGGCCATGCAGTAATCAAGCCCGCTTGGAACGCAGGTCGTCGCAGTACTCGGGGACTGACCGATCAAGCAGAGCGACAACTGCAGCGCCTGATCGTCTGTCTTGGGGAGCGCGTCTTCCGGGCCCGAGAGCCCAATGACGATGACGCGGCTTGGGTCGCCGACGCATGAACGCACAATCGAATCGTCCACGAGTTCCGATTCCTCCAGTTCGTTGACATTCCGCTCAGCACCCCACTGGGGCGACCATCGTCGCACGCACCAGCACTCGCCGCACTCATCGCCGCGGGAATGTTCGCCGCGGTAGATCGCAACAACGAGATCGCCGTGCGACTGCGTTCCAACTCCGTGAGGGACCGGACTTGCCATCTTCAGCAACCGGGACTGCGCATCCTCGGCGGTGACTGCCTCTTCCAGGAACGGAACCCTTTCCTCGGTGGAAGTTCCACGGAGGAACAGGAAACCCGCAAGCCCCAGGGCTGCGCACGCGGCTGCACTCGTGAGCAGGACTCGAAGCGGTCCGACACGGCGCGCGCCACCGCGAGACTCCACTGCAGACTGCGGCGGTCCATGTGCCGCCCACGAAGGCATGAATCGAGTCGCGTGGGAAGCGATCAACTGCTGCTCAAAGGCGGATGCCGCGTTCGCATGGTGCACCAAGTCTTCGATCTGTGACTGGCTCATGTCGTCGGACCGCGAACCGCCTGGTGGAGTGGTGGATGGGAAGTCGTTCATGGGTTCTTGCGCGCCGCCGTGCCTTGGAGTCTTTCGCCGCTTCTGCCCGCATCCGCTCGGGCGTTCTCACCAAATAGAAGCCCCTTCCCCGCCAACCACTCCCGCAGGCGTTCGAGCACCGCCGCTCGCCGATCGTGCGCGCTGCTCGGGGAAACCCCCATCCGCCGCGCCAAATCGCGCTCCGAAGCACCCTCGCCAATCGCCCTGAGCGTGACACGATCTTCCTCCGAAAAGGGTGTGCCGGCGCCACCCTCGATCGCGGAGCGAACGCGCTCCACTGCCTCAGCCCATGCCAGCGAGTGGTACGAACCCTCACCGACATCTTGCGATGCTGCCTGAGCGAGCGCACCCGCGTCCTGTTCCGCGCCTCGCATCCGCACTCCCCGCGCACGATCGCGCCGCGCCCGCATCCAGATGTTCGAAGCGACGCCGTACAGGAATGTGGAGTAGCGAGCGCGTGCTGGGTCGTAGACGCCGCGTTCCAACGCACGCCAGAACTCCTCCCATGTCCGTTGCGCGAGGTCGGATGCCAGATCGCCGCCATCGCCAATCCCCCCCGCCACACCCGCGGCGTTCAACTGGGATTGGAAGTGACGACACAAGCCAGGTGTCAATCGCCGATGGAGTGCATCGAGGGCGGTGCGGTCTCCCGCACGAAGCAAAGCCACGGCAGCCGCAAACTGCGCCTGCAGCGCATCGCTTGAGGCGATGTCGGCGTCGGATGATGTTCGTCGTGTCAGATCCATGAACGCGGTCCTCGGCGAGATCTCGTGCGGCCCTGTGATGGGGATCCGCTGAAGCAACTCCTGAAGTCCTTCGACTCTAGCGGACTTCGATCTCCACCATGCTGACATCATCCTGATACGCAGGACTCCCCTGCAACTGCTCGGTGTCCTGGATGACTCGGTCGATCGGCGATGCCAAAGCGCAGCTGCAAGCTGCACGCAACCGGCGCACGATGCGTTCTGGGAGCATCGCCCCCCTCGGCAGGCTCGGATACAGCCATACTGTCTTCCCCTAATCTCTGGCCTCGATGTGGCTCATTCGCGCGTCCGTCCGAAACCCCTATCTCGTTGCAGCGCTCGTGCTGATGCTGGCCATCGTGGGGGTGCTTTGCCTCCAACGGATTCCCATCGACATCCTGCCGGTCTTCAAGGCACCGTCGGTGCAGGTCATGACCTATTACCCCGGCATGCCTGCGCAGTCCATCGAGAAGACGATCACCAACCGTATTGAGCGCTGGGTCAACCAGGCACCTGGAGCTCGACTGGTCGAGAGCCGCTCGGTACCCGGCGTCAGCATCGTGAAGGTGCACTTCCGAGACGACATCGATCCCAATGAGGCACTGACCCTCGTCAATTCGCTTGCGCTCGGCGCGCTTCCGAACCTGCCTCCGAACACGCTTCCCCCCGTTGCGATGCCGTTCGACGCCACAGGCACCCTGCCGGTTGGGATTCTGACGGTCACGAATCGAGCGATGGATGACGCCCGCCAGAAGGATCTCGCGCGCATCAATGTGCGAAACATGCTCGGTTCGGTTCCTGGTTGCATTGCGCCTGTCGTGGTCGGCGGCCAGGATCGTGCGGTGATGATCTACCTCGATCCGAATCGAATGGACGCACGCAACTTCGTGCCGATGGATGTCGTGTCGGCAGTGCGGCGCGGCAACCTGATGGTGACGCCAGGCACGGCGTACTTCGGTGATGAGCAGTTGCTGCTGGACAGCAATGCCATGGTCGAACGCCCCGAGGACTTGAACGAGATTCCGATCACGCTCGGGCCTGCATCGAGCATCCTGGTTCGCGACATCGGGCATGCGCAGGATGCCGCAACGATCCAGACGTCGCGCGTTCGCATCGATGGACGAAACGAGGTGTTCGTGCCGGTCTATCGCCAGCGCGGCAGCAGCAGTCTGCGAGTCGTGGATGGCGTGCGTGAGCAGATCCCTGAAATGGAATCGGTCCTGCCCGAAGGCACACGACTCTCCCTCGTGATGGACCAAACCGCAGCCGTTCGCGGCGCGCTTTCCTCACTGGTTTTCGAGGGACTGCTTGGCGCTGCACTCGTCTCCATCATGATCCTGCTGTTCCTTGGCGATTGGCGCATGACATTTATCGCAACGCTCAGCCTGCCGCTTTCGATCCTTGGCTGCATCGTGGGGCTCTTCGCAACGGGGAACACCATCAATGCCATGACACTGGGCGGCATGGCGCTTGCCATCGGCCCGTTGGTCGACGAAGCGATCGTGGAACTGGAGAACAACCACCGCAATTACCACATGGGCAAGAGTCGAATCCGCGCGGCGATCGATGGTTGTGCGCAAGTCATGGTGCCCGTGCTGGTGGCAGCATGCACCACCTTCATCGTGCTCGCTCCCCTTGCGTTGTTGCCGGGCATGGGCGGGTTTCTGTTTCGACCCCTGACGCTCGCGGTCGGATTCGCGATGTTCACCTCGTTCTTGCTGTCCCGCACCTTTGTGCCGATGATGTGCGCCACATTCCTGCCGGACGATCATCGCTCCTCACTCGGTGGATCACACCAGGGCACCATCCGCGGGCGTGCGCCAGGGTTCATTGCGCGCACGAGCGCACGCTTCCAACGCGCCATCGTCGACCGCCTGGCAAGCGCATACGCGCGCGTGCTTTCTTGGGCGCTCGTGAACCGCGGCGCAGTGATCTTCGGCATCGCCCTTCTCTTTGGAGGGTCGCTGCTGTTGGTGCCGCGCATCGGACGGGAGTTCTTCCCGCAGGTCGATGCCGGTCAGATTGTCCTTCGAGTGCGCGCCCCCTCCAACCTGCGGCTGGATGCGACCGAGCGGCGCATCGTCGAGGTGGAGGAGTTCATCCAAGATGTCATCCCCGCTTCCGAGCGCGAAATGATCGTCAGCGAACTTGGGCTGAACCCAGACTGGTCTGCGGCCTACACGACGAACGCCGGTCAGCAGGATGCGCTCTTGCGCTTGCAACTGACCGCCGCGCGTTCGCGCAGCGCCCAAGAGTGGGCTATGGAGCTGCGACACCGCCTCGCCTCGGAGGAGTCATTTGCCGATCTGCGCTTTGACTTCGACACGGGCGGAATGGTCTCGACCGCGCTCAATCTCGGCGCATCGAGCCCGATTGATGTGCAGATGGAAGGCGGTACTCCCGCGCAGTCCCTGCAAGTGGCTCGCATCCTGCGAGAGAAGATCGCGACGATTGCGGGAACCGCCGACGTCCGCGTGCAGCAGCGATCTGATGCGCCATACCTCGTGCTCGATGTCGATCGCGTCAAGGCGGCGGAGTTCGGGTTGACTGTCGAAGATGTCGTCCAGCAGGTCGTCGTTGCCATGAACTCGAGCGTCAGCGTCAATCGCAACTTCTGGGTCGATGCGCGCTCGGGCAATCAGTATTTCGTCGGCGTTCAGTTTCCCGAGGATGTGGATCGCACGCTCGATGATGTACTCGCATTGCCGGTGAAGGGACCCGCACAAGCCGCCAGCATCAACCTCGGCAGCGTCGTGACTCCGCGCCGAACCGAAGGTGCCGTCGAGGTCAATCACAGTGGACTCCGCCGAGTGACCAACATTTTGGTGAATGTTGAACAGCGCGACCTGGCTGGTGTCGCTCGCGACATCGAGTCCATCCTGAAGGACACTCTCCTGCCAGCTGGCATGCGCGTCACCCTCCGAGGCGAGTACGACCGCATGAACGATTCGTTCTCGCAGTTGGCGCTCGGGCTGGGGCTCGCCGCGATGCTGGTGTACCTGCTTCAGGTGACGCTCTTCCGGAGTTGGATCGGTCCAGGTGTCATCATGCTCACCGTTCCACTCGGATTCATCGGTGTGATCTGGATGCTCTTCTTGACCGACACGCGCCTCAATGTGCAAAGCCTCATGGGAACGATCTTTCTTGTCGGCGTCGCGGTCAACAACGGCGTGCTGCTGGTCGACTTCGCCAACTCTCGGCGCCTCGAAGGCGCCGATGCGAACACGGCGATCCGCGAGGCGGCTGCGACGCGCTTCAAGCCAATCGTCATGACGTTCCTCGCCACGGTGCTCGCATTGACGCCGATGGCAATCGGCATCGGGCGCGGTCACGAGGCGAACATCCCGCTCGCAAGAGCCGTGGTGGGCGGCATGATCAGTTCGACGCTGCTCACGCTTTTCCTGGTGCCAGTCATGTACACGCTGCTCGCGCGGCGACTCCGTCCCCTGATCGACCTCGATGCGGAACTCGCTGCGCCGCTCTCCCCGTCAGCGAAGGAGCAGCACTGATGCCCGTCGCCCTCCCACGCTCTCATGGCTTTCCGCACTCGACCGACGCGATCCTGAGCCGCATGCGCATCACACCGGGATTCGGTGCCTGTGCACTCTCGTTGTGCTGCGTGATGCACGCGGTCGCACAGGATTCCACGCAGACCCAGCCGACGGCTGCACCTGCCACGGCTTCGGGCGCCGCGCGAGCGAGCGCGTCCGATCCGATCCGCGTTCGAGCGGAGCATCCTCGAGTCGGACCGGAACTCTCCGTGACTGTCCAACAACCGATCGAGATCGCACCGTACTACCGCGCCGACCTCTTTGCGCCCATCACGGGGACGATTGAGTTCGTTCAAAAGAGTCTGGGGCATCCCGTGCAGGCTGGCGAGATAGTCATGCGGATTCAGCCGCTTCCAGGGCAGCCCTCGGATCCACTCCAGCGCGAGATTCGCGCACCGTTCCAAGGCGTGGTCGCAACGCGTGCAGTCGATCCCGGCACGTTCGTCACAAGCGCAGTCCTTCTCCCAAGTGCCGTGCCACTCATGACAGTCGTTCGCGATGACATTCTGACCGCAGGAATGCGAGTTCCCGACACCGTGGCTGCGCTCATCACTCTCGATACGACGGCGGAGATCACGATCGATGGTGGGTCGACGGGACCTTTTCAGTGCACACTCACGCGAATTGCGCCGGCGCTCAGTGCGGCGGACCGAACGCGCCGCGTCGAGGTGGACTTGTGGAACGGTACGCCCGAATCATTCGCCGCCTTCGAGCGGACATCGGCGCAGACTGGACACGCCGACCTGAAAGGTGGCGTTCTGCCGCAAGTGCCGCGCGGGCTTGCCGCGGGAGCGACACCGCGCCTGTTGCCCGGCATGTATGGACGGATGCGCCTCACCGTGCAACGCTTCCAGAATCTCCCTCTCGTGCCAAGCAGTGCGATCGTGCGCCGAGGCGGCATGCCCTTTCTGTTTCGCGTCGAAGGAAGCACGGCACGGCTCTGCCCGATCACGATCGACATCGATGATGGAACACTTGCCAGAGTTGCATGGGCGGAGCAAACGGACGGCGTGAAGAGTCGGAGGGAACTGCGTACCGACGAGCTGATCATCGTCAGCAACCAGGGCGAACTCGAGAACGGCTCCGCCATCAACGCGATAGTCGCGCCAGCTCCCTAAGACGCGGTCGCTGGAGAGGAGCGCGGCGGAAGCACTTTGTGCGGCAGTTCGACCTCAGCGGACTTCGATCTCCACCATGCTCACATCATCCTGATACGCAGGACTTCCCTGCAACTGCTCGGTGTACTGCATCACTCGGTCGATCGGCGATGCAGTCAGCAGCGCATCGTTCCGCATGAACTCCATGAACTGGCTGTGCGACCACACGGTGCCATCGGGCATGGCGATCTCGACAATGCCGTCGCTGTAGAGGTAGAGGCGGTCGCCGTGATCCAGGTCAATCAGCGTCTCCTCAAAGGCGATGCCGTCGACCATGCCGATGATGGTGTTCTGTGACTCGCACTCGCGGATGCCGCTCGCTCCCGCGATGAGCACAGACGGATGCGCTGCGCCGGACCAGCGAAGCGCCCGCGTCGGAACATGCAAGACCCCGTACCAACCAGTGAAGTACAGGTTGTTCTGCGTCGCCATCTGGAACGACGCATTCAGCATGCTCATCACCGCGCTTGGCTGACGCAGGTCGACGCTTGGAGCAGCCCCCTGCAGAAGGTTCCGCACACTGACCGACAGCAGCGAGGGTCCAACGCCGTGCCCACACACATCGATCAGCCAGAACGCGAAGTGGCTGTCGTCCAGCATGCGATAGCCGAAACAGTCCCCACCAAGGGAAGCCGACGGCGTGAACACCCAGCGCGTTCGGAGCGCGGACACATCGATCGGTGCGGGCAGAAGGCTGCGCACATACTCCGCAGCCTGGTGGAGTTCCGATGCGAGGACCTCGTACGCCGCGTTGCGCTGGAGCTGCGCGATGTAGCCGCGTGAGTGATAGCGGAGCCGTGCGATGATCTCGAGCGGATCCGGCAGCTTGACCATGTAGTCATTTGCCCCGCGTGCGAAAGCCTCTGCTTTGGTCTTCCCTTCTTCCTTCGAACTCAGCACCACGAGAGGGATGAGCGCCGTGGCGGATTCAGCGCGGAACTGGCTGACCAGATCAAGCCCATCGACCCCCGGCATGACGAGGTCCTGCAAGATGACTGTCGGCTGCAGTTCACGAGCCTTCGCGATCGCCTGCGTTGGATCGCTCACGAAGTGGAAGTGGATGTCGGGTTGCGATGCGCATATGCGCCGTACTGCCTCGCCGATGATTGCCTGATCGTCGATGAGCAAGACGGTGATGGGCAGGTCCTTGGGCTTCAGTACTTGGGTCATGGTGCTCCTGGTGCTCTTACGATGTTTGCACGCCGTCGCCGCGCGAGGCATGCGCCGTGGTCTTTCGGACGATTGCGTCGGGGATTGCCTCGAGCGGCAACACCTCCACTGCTCCGCCGCACTTGACCGCCGCGCCAGGCATCCCCCAGACCACGCTTGTCGCCTCATCCTGCGCAATCGTGTGCCAGCCAGCTGCACGAAGCGCACGCAGTCCATCCGCACCGTCACGCCCCATGCCGGTGAGAAGCACGGCGATGCCCGGCGGCGCTTGCGCAAGGCTTTCGAACAACACATCCACCGATGGGCGATGGACAAGTCCCCGCGGTTCCGCAGTGTGGAAGAAGCGACCGCCTCGCAGCACGAGGTGATCATCGCTGCACGCGAGGTACACATGCCCCGCCTCCGCTTGCTCACCCTCGCGCGCCACATCCACCGTGCGCCCTGAGATGTACGTGAGCCACTGCGCCAAACCGTGGGCGAACCACCGATCAATGTGTTGAACGATCACGATCGGCCAGTCGAGTGCGCGCGGCAAGGCGCCAAGCAGCTTGCCAAGCGCGGGAGGACCGCCCGTGCTGCATCCAATCGCGACAATCCTTCGGCCGCTGGCGGTGCGCGCGGGGGCCGGGGCACCTGTCACCTCATGGCGGTGCCCGTCGAGCGCGCGGACATAGGCGACCTTGCGGACGAGCGCGTCGAGTCCATCGAGGGTTCCATCAGGTCGGATCGTCGGCGTCAGCGTGACATCAAGCGCGCCCGCGCCAAGCGCGTCGTACACACGGTCGAGGTTGTGATCGATCGATGCCGTCACCACGATGATCGGGCACGGACAGCGCTTCATGATGTGACGCGTGGCAACAGCGCCGTCCATCACAGGCATCTGCATGTCCATCAGCAGGAGATCCGGCGTGTCCCGCGCGCACATGTCCACCGCCTGCTGCCCATCTTCCGCGACCCATGCGACCGACGCCCCTTGAATCTGCGCGACCGCCCGCCGCAAGACTTCGACCGCGAGCCGCAGATCATTCACGATGGCAATGCGCACGGGTGGAATGTACGGGTGAGGCACTCAGTTGCCTTGCACCGACGACGCGATCAGGTCCGCCACCGTGTCAAGCAGCGTCCGATCATGGAACGAAGCCTTCGTCATGTATGCCGTGGCACCCGCCTCCAGTCCGGCGCGGCGATCCTCGTCGCGGTCCTTGTAGGAAACCATCACGATCGGCAGGTGCGCCAGACGGCGATCGGCCCGAATGCGACGCACGAGATCGAGTCCATTCATTCGCGGCATGTCGACATCGCTCAGGACAAGGTCGTAGCGGGAACGCTGGAGGGCGTTCCAACCATCCAGTCCGTCCACCGCGACATCCACGTCGTATCCCGCGCGCGCCAGCATCTGTCGCTCGACTTCACGGACAGTCAGCGAATCTTCCACCACCAGCACACGCTGGCGCCGCGCGGTGTTGCGCTCACTTCCCGCTGCGGCTCCACGCAGCGATCCCTCGTCCAATTGCCGCGCCGCATCGATGCCAAGCGCATCGAGATCGAGGATCAGCACCAACCCGCCATCCTGACGAACGCTCATCGCGGCCACATGGGGAACGCTGCCGAAGCGCTCATCGAGAGGGCTGACCACAATGTCCTCTTCGCCGAGGAACCCATCCACGATCAGTCCGAGCGTCTTCTGCCGAACACGCAGGCTGACGACGGCGATCGACCCCGATGGCGGCGGCTCTGGCAGCGCAAGCAGCGAATCCGCGCGAACGAGCCCCACCAGTTCCTCCTGGATGTGTGCGACCAACCGCCCTTCGACATGCGTCAGGTCGCTCTCGCCCAGCCTGTCGATGCGCTCCATGCGGGCGAGCGGCAGCGCATAGGGCTCGCCGCCGATGGACACGATCGCAGCGCGCACCACGCTGAGCGTGACGGGTAGGCGCATGCGAAACGTCGTTCCCCTTCCCAGAGCGGTGATCACTTCGACGCTTCCGCCAACCTCGTGGACGGTCGACTGCACGACATCAAGCCCGACACCACGCCCGGAGATATCCGTGAGTGCCGACGCGGTGCTGAAGCCCGGCAGGAAGAGGAAGTCGAGCAGCTCCTTGTCGCCCATGCGTGCCACGAGTTCGGCTGTCGACAGTTTCTTCTCAAGGATCTTCGCTCGCAGCCGGTCCAGATCGATGCCCCGCCCATCATCGCCCACTTCCACGAGCAGCATGCCCGCCTGATGACTCGCACTGACCTGGACGGTCGCCTGCACCGACTTGCCGGTCGCGCCTCGATCCGACGGAGACTCGATTCCATGATCGATCGCGTTGCGCACAAGGTGCGTCAGTGGCGCCTCCAGCTTCCGCAGGATGTCGCGGTCGACGCTGACCGCCTGTCCGCCGAGACGGATGGTCACTTCCTTGCCGAGCGACCGCGCAAGATCGCGCACGGTCCGCGGCACTGTCACGCACGCGTCCGAAAACGGTCGCATGCGCGACTGGATCGCCTCATGGTGGAGCGCAGAGCCGAGTTCTTCGCTGCGGCGCAAGTGCGCCTGCAGGTCGGAGTCGAGCTGTGCAACCTCGGCGCGCACGCGCTGATGGGCGGCGAGCAGGTCGTCATCGACGACCGCCGCGCCCGCGCGCCGACGATCAAACAGGTCTTCGAGCACGCGTTCGCCGCGGCGAATCGCGCGCAGGCGCTGCTGCACGCCTTCGAGGCGGCGCGACTCCACAAGGCTCTCGCTTGAGAGGCGCATGAGGCGGTCGAGGCTGCGAGTGCGGACCATCACGCTGACATCGCCGCTCGCGGGCGCAGGCGCAGGCGGCGGCGCGGTCGGTGGCGGTGGCGGCGGCGGCGTCGGCGTCGGCGCAGGTTGGGAGGGTGCCGCAACCGCGGCGGGCTCTGGCGCAGCCGTGCTGCGCGGCGGCACCACTGTGGCGGTTGCCGCAGCGGGCGCCGAGGCCTGCTCAAACTGCTTCACAAGCGAATCGATCTTTGCATCCTGCTGCGCCGACCACGATGCCACATCCGACTCAGGGACCGCTGCGCTCTGCACGATGAGATCCGCCCCTTGCAGCAACTGATCCGTTCGCCCGGCGCTGATTGCCTCCGTTCCCTTCTGGATGCGAACGAGGCAATCCTCCATCGCATGAGCGAGTTTCACCAGCGCATCGAAGCCCACGATCCGCGCGGCTCCCTTCACGCTGTGCGCCGCGCGCATCAACGGCTCCACAAGCGAAGGATCACTTGCGCTCTCGAGCGACACCAGTCCATCGCTGAGTGCGCGGCCATGCTGCTCTGCTTCCTGCCGGTACAGGTCGAACATGCTGAAGCCGCCGAGGCTCATGAACGCACCACTCCCTCGCATGCGGTGAGCAGCGCATCGACATCCACCAATCCCGCAGCGCCATGCTCGGTTGGCACGAGCCCCGATGTGAACCCGGCATGTGGAGCGGAGACTGTCACTGGGGCGACCGCGACATCTTCGGCACTGACAGCCAGTGTGCCAGGAACTTCGTCGACTTCGAACGCCCACGCTGCGCTTCGCTCCCCCAGCACCACCATTCGTGCCTTCGTGCCGCCTGCCGGGTTCCACTCAAATCCGCAGATCGACGCGAAGTCGATCACTGCGGCGATCTGTCCATCGATGTTCGCGAGTCCGCGAAGTGCCCGATGCTTGCGGTGCGGTACGCGGTGCGGGGCCGCCGCAGCCGTGACGCGCAGCACTCGGGCTGCGGGAAAGGCGATCCAGGACGACCCGATCCGCGCAAGGACGACATGCACATCCTGCTTGCGCTGCGATTGCACGGGACGCGCGAACGCATCCGCGTTGTCTTGGAGCGCCTGCGGATCGAGCGCTGTAGGTACTCGCGCGCGATCGATCATTGGGGCTCTCCCCCGCGCAGCGCGATTCGCTGGGCGCGCATTCGCAGTTGCGCCGCCACCGACCCACGGCCACTCCGCTCGTGGAGATCGGCAAGCGCCAGCATCGCGAGGTCATGTTGCGGGGCAAGAAACACCACTTCGCCAAGCAAGCGCTGGGCTTGCGCTTCGTCACCGGCGGCAAGACGCTCCTCCGCAAGGAGGAACAACTCGTTCACTCGCGTGCGAAGTTGCATCGCTTGATCCTGTTCCGAGTGAACCGACCGCGCCTCGCTCACAGGTGTTTGCACAGCAGCCTCTGGCCCACGCGCGTTGTTCGGCGGACGCCTGGCCCAGGCGCCCTCCGTCTTCGCACGCGATGCCGTACCGGAAGCCTCCACCGAGGACGCACGAACCAGCGGCGGCAGTTCCGCCCGCTGCCAGGCGAAGGCATCGAGAGCAGCGCTGCGTTCCAATCCCTCGGCGAGCATGGCGTTCTCCGCATGCCCAAGGAACAGGAGACCGCCGACGGGAACGCTGTCCACCATCGCTCGGACCACGCGAGTCCGTGCAGCGGCGTCGAGGTACATGAGCATGTTGCGGCAGAAGATCACATCAAACGAGCGCTCGGCGAGAAATGCGACGAGATCGTCGATGCGCTTCACGCGGTGAAATCGCACCGCTGCACGGGTGCGTTCGTGCACCGTCACGGAGCCTGCGTGGTGCGATATCCATGGTGCTGCCCACGCTGGGATTTCGCCGCGCTGCCGGAGCGCGCCAGACCAATCGACGGCGCGAGCGATGGCAAGTGCCTCGGGATTTCGGTCGAGCGCATCGACGACAATCTCTGACTCACTGCCAAGCGCAGCGAGTGCCGCCGCCGCCATGCAGAACGGTTCCTGCCCCGTTGCGCAGCCGATACTCGCCATGCGAATGCCGCGTCCGCGCGCAAGACACGCATCGCGCAGCGTCTCGAAGCTCGACGGGTAGCGGAACATCCATGTTTCGGGAACGGCCACCTGCGCCGCGAGCAGCTCCAGTGCGTCCTCGTCGCGCCGAACGCGATCGGCGAGTGACTCGAGAGAGACTTCCCCGAGCCGCCGACGAAGCTGTTCGCACGTCACCTCGAAGGCGTTCCCTGAACACAGGTGCGGATCGAATGCCGCACGCTGACTCAGCAGGTCTGCAAGCACCGCCGTCATGCCGCCGGAGCCTCTCGGGCGAGTGCTCTCCACTCCGGATGCTGCCGCAGCGCTCCAAGCAGCAACACCTGCACACTGCCACCGCCAAACGGATGCAAGGCCCCCAGCCAGGGGTGCGCGGCGACTTGGAGCCCCGGATGAACGCCAGTCCCGTCGAGTTGCACAAGGTCGTCGACTGCGTCGACCTCGATGAGGACGGACTGCGTTGGATCTTTGGAGTCATCCAACAACAGCGTGCGCGACAGTGTTGTCGGCGGGGTCAGCGGCATCCCAAGCAGCGCAGCTGCATGCACGAGCGGCATCCACTGACCCCGTGCGCAGGCGAAGCCTCGACACCAGATCGGCACGCCCGGCAGTGTTCGAGCAGCGACGGCGGGACCGACTTCGCGCACCTCCGAAGCGGGCACTGCGAATCGTGAGCCACCGATCATGACGCAGAGGTGGCGCATGATGCGATCACTTGCGGAGTTTGAAGGCCTCGACGGCGGTCTTCAGCTCGCCCATTGCCTCGAGCAGGCGTTCTGCCGCACGCGATGACTCCTCTGCCGCGAGCAGTGTTTCGCGAGCCGTGCCCGTGAGTCCGCCCATGGCCTCGGAAATCTGCCGCGCGCCCTCGCTCTGGTTGCGCATGCCAGCATTCACCTCAGCGAACTGCGACGATCCCTCATCGACCTGCTCGATGATCTGTCCGAGCTGCGAGCCGATCGTGCCCACATCCGCCACACCACGGCGGACCTGTTCCGCAAAGCGGTCCATTTCCATGACGCCAGTGCTCACGGCGCCCTGCATCTGCCGAACGGTCTGCTCGATGTCGAGGGTGGCCGCAGCAGTCTGATCGGCGAGACGGCGAATCTCCCGCGCAACAACGAGGAAGCCGACGCCATGCTCACCTGCCTTCTCAGCCTCGATCGCAGCGTTCACGCTCAGCAGGTTCGTTTGGTCCGCCACCTTGGTGATCGTCACGACAACGCTGTTGATCGTCGCGGCCTTCTCGCTGATGGCGGACAGTCGGGCTGCGATGCCCGCGGTTGATTCATCGAGTCGGTGCATCGTTGCGCCCATGCCATCGAGACTGGAACGACCGCTCTGGGCGAGTTCGGCAGCACGCACGGCGCTCGCGGCAACGCGTTCCATGGCCTTGCCCAGTTCGCCGCTCGTTGCAGCGATCTGCTTGGCGGCCGCCGCGACCTGCGTGGTGCTTGCACTCAGCCCGTGTGCGCCGCGCTCTTGCTGCCGCGCGGTTGCCGTCAACTCCGTGGCGGTGGAATTGATGTTGATGGTCGCTTGCTTGACCTTTGTGATCAGCGACTCCATGCCTGCGTGCATCGATCCGAGGGCGGTAAGGAGAAGTGCCGCTTCATCACTTCCAGTCACCGGTGGGGCGCCGGCGGAGAGATCGCCACCAGCCATCCGCTTCGCAGACTCCGTTGCAGTCCCCACTCGGTTCCCGATCGACCGAGTTGGGATGATGAGCAGGGCTGCCAGCACGCACACTCCCAGCGCCGCCGCAGACCCCTGGTACAGGAGCCGTTCGTTCGCGGCAGCCAGCGCATCGCTCCGAAACTCCCGAACGATGACGTCCCATCGATTCCCATCCGGCAAGCGCAGCGACTTTCGCGCCCACATGCAGTCCAACTGCTTCGTGGGGTCTTCCGCATCGAAATCCTGGACATCGTCACTCGCGACGGACATGAAGTTCGAAAAGAGCGCTGCGAAGGGCGTGCCGTCGACTGTCCTCGTTCGGAGCATCCCCTCAACGGCATCCTCGGCAGCGTCCTTCGGGTCGGTCGATGCGGTGACGAACGCACGCGGTTTCTCAAGTCCCTTCACCTTGCTGCCGCTGCTGATCACGAACGCATCCACCCCGTTCGCTTCGCAGACCTCACGCACAGCCTTGGCGATGTCCCGCAAAGCCCGATCACAACCGGCAATGCCGACGAACTTCCCATCGACGATGATCGGTGCCACCGTTTCAATCATGGCCTGCCCGTCGTACACGTACGGTTCCGTGATGAGCGGCTGGGTCTTCCCGCTCGAGCGCCAAATCTCGCGGATTCCAGCAAAGAAGAGGCTCGTCTCCAGATCCACGGTTGGCTTGACCGACAGCGCGTTTCCACGCCTCCAGTCCAAGAACGCATACGGCACAAACTGCCCAGAATTGGCTGGTTGGCAGTCATCCATCGGGTGGGCGGCGTAGTGGGAATCCAGCCCGTCAGCGTTGACCTCATAGTCAAAGTAAACCCCGATGCTCCACGGGTTTTCACGCACCAGGGACTTCATCGCCGCAAGCGTTTGTTCGCGGTCCCCCACCACGGGATTCCAACGGGCCGACCTTTGCGTCGCCATGGTGCTGACGAGCACGCATGCCATCCGATTCTGCACATCCAGTTCTGCCGCGATCCGCTCCGCCACCTGCCGCAAGTTGTTGCGGGTCATCGCCGCGGAATCCGTGTAAGCCTTGTAAATGCCGAACCCGGCGACGATCACAAGGATCAGCACCGCGGGCAGGATCCCGAGGTAGGTGATCCGAAACACCAGTCGTTGGCGAAGAGGCGTGGTACTGGAACTCATGGATGGACCTTCGGATTTATCCGCTGGAGCCTTTACCCATCGGGCGCACAGGGCGCCCAATGCGAGAAAAATCCGTGTGGAAGCCGAACCTCGAACGGAGGTCGGATAATCCGATCGATCGCGGACCAAAACCCAACGTTTTGGTTATTTGGTCTTGATCAGGAAATCTTCCGCGCGCTTTCCGTTCTTGATCTCGGTGGCGAGCCAGCGCGGGGTCTTGCCCCGCCCCGACCAAGTCTCCTTGGACTTTGGATGGCGGTACTTCGGCTTGACCTTCAGGCGTCCATCCGTGGGAGACAGGCGGCGCTTGGCGGCCTTGGGCCCGCTGGTCGATCCGCCGATCGATGTGCCGCCAAGATGCGCCAGTGAAATCCTGTGATCCTTCATGATCTGCCGGATGCGATGGATTGCGCGAGCGCGCGACTTCTGCTCAGCGCGCTTGGCCTGTTCCGCCTTTCGAGTCAGATCACGAACCTTTGCCATGATCGTTTCATATGTTGTTGCCATGATCGGAGTATATCCCTGACACCAGATTTATTCTACTCTGCATCTGCGTCAGATTTCCAACAGCCGACCGCGTTGCCCGCGTACTCTCGCCGCCATGAACAGCGCGCCGTCACTCCTGACGCGATTCCTTTGGTGGGCTGGGTCGCTTTTCGCTGGACTGCTCGCTGGAAGTGGCGTCAATGTTGCGCTCATTCAGGTGGGTGTTTGGCTGTTCCCACTTGTCCCAAGCGGAGGCGGTGACGCATCGGATCCCGCGGTCTTGAATGCAGCGATCGCCGCTGCCGACCCGCCACGCTTGTTGCCACCTTTCATTGCTCACGCTGGCGGCACCTTTGTTGGGGCACTCGTGGCATCGGCGATCGCACGCACGCGCAGAAGCGGAATGATCGCCGCGTTGCAGATTGGGTGCCTCTTTCTCATCGGCGGCATCATGATGGTGCGCGCCCTGCCTGCAACGCCCACCTGGTGGGTGTTGCTTGATCTCATCGGGGCCTACATCCCGATGGCGGCCGCCGGTTGGGCGGTCGTGCGAGGCTGGAAGCGATGACCCCGAGCGCGCCCTTGCGATACTGCTTGCGACACTGGGAGGGCTCTTCCGCGTCGACCTCTCGTCACTGTTTCGCGTCTCGGCGGGCGGCAGGCTCGAGGGATTCACCGACCTCGACCTTGTTCGGGCGGCACGCGAACGCACTGCCCAACTTGGGGCGAATCAACTCGGACTGTGCGAGCGCGCTGCGTGTTCTGCCTCGTCCCGCGCCGCGAAGACATCGAAGAGCGGCAGCAGCCCGCTGATCTCGAATACTTCGCGAACATGGCCTTGCATGTTGCACAGAAGCATGCGCGCACTGCCCGGTCGCCTTCGAAGCATCAGGAGCAGTCGAAGGCCTTCGCTTCCGATGAATGGAACGCCGGACAAATCAACGATCGCACACGGCACCGACTGCAGTTCGCTGATGATGGCGGGCTCGACGGTGGCTCGGGATACCCCATCGAGCCGTCCCTCGATCCGAATGACCAACACATTCTCACTCGTTCGTTCTGTCTTCAACATGGATGCGCACTCCCTGATTCGCCAACAGAGATCCACTTCAAAGATTCGGGGTCTTCTGGGCAGACCCACCACCACCTTCGATTCGACTCTCCTCAAGCAGCGCGGCCGCCAGCCGATGCAGCAGCCACGATGCGCGCTCCGCGACGATCGTCAGGGAGAGAATATCCCTTCGGTCTCCTGCCGAGAGGTCAGCCTCGCGCGCGAGATAGTCTTCACGAATTCTTCGCATGAGCGTGCTGCGGTCACCGGTCATGGTCCGCAGAACATCCAGTTCTTCGCGACCGTCGGGTCCCATCGCCTCCGCAGCAGTGAGCAACATCGCGTCAATGCCCTCGACGATGCTGCTGCTGAGCCTGTGGGTGGCCTCATGCCGCCCCGCCACGACTGCGGCGGAAGCCAACTCGGCAATGGTGTCCGCGATCTCATCGATGAGTTCCGCCTTGCTGCTCGCGGCATGGAGCTGTTCGTACGCGCCGGCGTGCAACGAGCGTTCACCCACCCGATCAAGGAACTCGTTGATCGCGGCGCTCAGTTGCTGGATCGAATCACGCCTTTGCCGAATCCGCGCGGGCGCATCGGCAGGCTTCTCGCGCGCGATCGCCAACAGTCGAGGCATGAACGACACGAGTCTCCGCTGCTCCAATGCCGCAAGGGCCAGTCCCGACTCAGGCTCCGCGGCCGCTTCGGCATAGAGGAACTGCGGCGCTGCATCGCCCTCCTCGGTGGGTGGCGGGTAGCGACGCGCGAGTATTCGCGCCGCCCATGGAATGCACGGAAACAGCGTGATCGCGCCGCCGATGTTGAACATCACGGAGAGACACGCCAGTTGCAACGGCGGATCAACGGTGATCTGCCGCGCCAACGCCAGCACCAGCGGAACGCCTCCCGCGAGTTCCACCACCAACAACGGCACCATCACGCATGCAGCGATCGAGTTGAACGCCACTTGGAACATCGCCACCTGCCGCTGGCGTCCGCGCAGTGGCATGGAGAGCACCCAGGTCAGCATGCTGTCGCCGACATTGGCGCCGTAGATCGTGATCACCGCTTGGTTGAAGGTGAGCGCCCCCGCATCTGCAAGCGCGATGGCCAGCAGCATGATCGAGTTGGCCGATTGCGTCAGCACGGACAACACGATGCCGACAAGGAACAGCAGCGGCATCGACGACCCGGACGAGGCGAGCAGTTCGCGCAGCCACGGTTGCTGGGCGATCGGTCCCACCGCATCCTTCAGAAGGTCGAGTCCGAGGAAGACAAGCCCAATGCCGAACACAATGAGCGGCACGGTCCGCGCAGCCGCCAATCGCGTGCTCGCGAACGACAAGCCGGCGAATCCCAACAGGGCGAAGACGAGGATCTTGATGTCGAGCGAGGCAACCACCACGAGCAGCGATGTGCCGACATTGCAGCCGAGCACCATCGCGAGCCCCGTCTCCACCGCGATGAGTCCGCTGCCGAGCATGCTGATGGCGATCAGCGTCACCGCGGGAGTGCTCTGCATCACAGCCCCCGCCGAAACGCCCCACGCCACTGCCGCGGGGCGCGAGCGCGTGAAGCGCGCAACCGCCTCGCGGAATCGGCGGCCCGTCAACAGACGGAGATTCTCCGTGAGCAGGTACATGCCCGCGAAGAAGATGCCCAGTCCTCCAATGCACTGAGTCAATGTCAGAATCACGGCGCTCGCATCCTTCGGGGTCGTTGGCGATTTGGGGAGAGTTCAGATCAGGGGCAGGAACCCCAACCGCTCAGCAGTGCACTGAGGTCGGCGCCATCGGTCTGACCGTCGCCCGTCAGATCACCACCAGCGCTGCCCCAAGCACCCACGAGCAGCGTCAGGTCAGCGCCATCCACCGCGCCGTTTCCATTGAGATCGCCTGGGCAGCACGAAGCGCCCACCGCAAGGGCACACAGATCGACGAGTATCCACTCTCCCGCTTCCGCATTGCCATTGCCGTCGATGCTCGCAGGCACCTGCGCGTTCGACCGCAGTCCACCAGCGTTGGCGGTGGCGAAGCGCAAGCCCGCGAATGCGATGCGCTGCGGCTGGGCGCCGAAGAGCGTGGCAAACTCTGCGGTGCCCTCGAGGACTCCACTGCTGCCCCCGCGCGCGCTGCGCCATGCGCTGCCTGTGCGCTGCACTCCCGCCGCATCAAACCAACCCGCAAACTGATTGTCATTCTCCGCAGCCAGGAACGCACCCCACGCAGCAACTTGCCCTGCCTTGGTCCACATCGCCGACTGCAGGGGTCCAGGCACATCAGCTCGAAGCGCGACGAATGCGTCGTCACCGCCGCCCGCATCCTGCACTGCCACATACAACCGTCCCAACTTCAGGCCTGCCCAGAGGCGCCGCGTCCCGTTCTCCCCCACCAGCTTTGCATCCGTATCGAGCAGGCCATCCATCACCCAGTCGCTTTGTCCCGAGCCACCCTCGACGGTGAAGTGCCAGTCCGCTCCACCATTGTTGTCCCACACACCAGCTCCATTGTTGAACACCATGTCGAGCTGCTGCGCGCTGTTCGGCACAAGAACGCTCGCCCGCCAAACTCCCTCTGCGGCGATCCACTGCATCGGCACAGCCGGAAGGACGGACTGCCACTCGTTGATCCCGTAGTACAGGTTGACTGCCGCGGCGCCCGCGAGCGGCCGTCCCGATGGGTTGTAGGAAACGATGACCGTTTGGCCTGCCAGCACTGGACTCGGCGACACACTCACAACCGTTGCGCCGCCACCTCCGCCGCCCGTCATGCCCGCACCGACCCACACATGCAGAATCGGGCTTGTTGCAACATTCCCTCGCGTATCGACTGCCTCGATGTAGTAATCGATGAGCGCGCTTCGGACTCCCGTGATGTTCGCGTGCACGCGGTGCGCGATCTGCTGCGGCATCTCGAAGAAGTCGATCCCGGCGAAGTTGAAGATGTTCTCTGCTGGAAACACCGCCGAGGTCATCGGCAGCGACTGCCACGCACCCACTTCACTGCCGCCCGCGAAAGTCTCGTTCTGATTGCTCTCCAGCGGATTTTCCCCGTCCACATCCTGCCGCCACTTCAGCGTCACGGACTGCAAGCCGCTGACATCGTGCACCAGGCTCCACACGGTGAAGTCGCCGTCATCTTGGTTCTGCGAATACCCGTAGGGTGCGCCGTAGTTGATGCTGCCCGGGTTCCACGGCCAACGCTGCGGATACCAGATCGTTGGCGGAGTCGTTTCACCGCTGCCCGATCCGACGACAGCGGTGGCATGCTGCAGCGCTTCGTTGCATGCAATCGTTGTCTTCACCTCCATGTCGAGCGCCGTGCCGTAATACATGTAGCCGCTGTTGAGCGACCCGAGGAAAAAGTGCCACGCTCGTTCAGCCGCAGTGGTTGACGCATCTGGATTCAAGACCTTCGCGGGTCGAACGGGGTTGCCTACGGCGGTGCTGACTGCCTCAGCCGTACTCACCCAATTCTGCGCAGCAGTGATGACTGCCCAGTTGCGCACATCCTCCGCCCAGCCATTCACGATGTCGACTTGCCCCTGCGCATTCACGGGCGGATAGTTCCAGTTCAGGAACTGCGGCGCACCGAAGTCACCGTCGGCGTTCACCCATGCTCCGTCTTCGACATGCACCAGATCGTTGGCGGGCACGGGATGAGAATCGAGGTACTTCTGCACGACGCTCGGCACAAAGCCCGCGCTGCTCGCCTGCCCCACGAAGTTGGGCACCGCCTCCATGTAGTACGAGTAGCCGCCGCCCCACGCGTTGTCGCCGTCATGCGCAAGCACCACGAGCATCGGACGCGCAGGATCGTTCGATGGCGCCAACTGCTGCAGCCGTTGCAAACTCAGCGGCGAGTAGCCATCCTCCCACCCAAGGATCTGGCTGCACGGCACGACGGTGATGGAACTCTCGGCACCTGTTGTTGGATTCACCCACTTTGCGCGGTGCGGTCGGTAGGAGCCAGGCAGCGCCTCTGCAGGTCCGCAGCCGCGACTGATCGAAGATCGCGTGAACGCCGTCGCGGCACCATTCACCTGATCCGCCTTGTTCGGTGGATCGCAGTTCACGCCACCCGACCCGAACTGCACGGGGAAGTTGGAGTACGCGCGCGCGATCTTTTCAGAACTCACGAGGCACCACTCCACTCCCTCCTGTTGCAGGATGGGAATGATCCGCTCGCTGAACGCCATCTCGCTTGGGAAGAACCCCTTGCTCAGGGCGGGGCTCGTTCCCCACACCGATGGGTACGCCTCCTTATAGATGCGGATTTCCATGCGCACGGCAGCGTCGTCGATGAGGGGCAGCAGCGCGTGGTGGTAGGAAAACAGGACGATGTCCAGACGCGAGCGAGTCGGCGAACCGGCGGACAGGTTGGTCTGCAGGCCTCGCGCTTGGCGCCACGCACCAGTCCAGTTGGTGCCATATCCGAGTTGCCCACCCGCATCGGCAAACGATTGAATGTTGGCGATGAGCCCACCGCTGAAACTGACTTGCGCTCCACCCTCCGCCGTCCATGAGATTGCGTTCACGGTGTCGCGCGGTCGGTACTGGTAGGCGGCCACTCGGTCATCGAGACCGAAGATGGAACGGAGGTCGTTCTCTGGATGCGCGGCGCCCGCATCGCGTCGGAGGATGCTCTGCCACGCGCGTTCGGTCCGGTCCGTGCCGCTCGCTTGCTGATCGGGCCAGTACAGCGGCTGCTCGAGATGCCAGAGGTAGGTGAAGTAGACCCCGTCCGCAGTCGCGTTCGCCGCGAGCAACTCCTGAGTCCCCAGTTGCGCAACCACCTGCCACGCGCACATCAGTCCTCGCAGGGAGTGCTTCCACTTCATGCACAGCAAGATAGGTTGAATGCGGCGCGGCTCAATCCTGTTTCCTACAGTCCTTCAGGATGACTTGCCTTCGAAGCGGCGCGCTCGTGTGGTACCGAACGGACTTGCGGCTTTCGGACAACGCGGCTGTGACGGCGGCGGCAGCGGCGTCGGATGGTCGCGTGGTCGGCCTGGTCGTGCTGCCAGAGCATGTCGCAGCGCCCGTGCGCCTCGAACGCGGTCGCGCCGAGCAACACACGACCCTGCCCGACTTTGTCCGAGTGAGCCCGCGGCGCATCGGTCACCTGCTCCAGGCAGTCGACGAACTTCGACACGACTGGCAGGCGAAGGGCTCGGCGCTCTTCGTCGCCCGCGGCAATGCAGCGCATTGTGTCGCGGCGCTTGCATCGGAACTGGGTGTTGCCGAAGTGCACACCGCACCCTGCCGTGCGTCGGATGAAGAACGGGAGAACGCCGCCGCTGCGCGGGCGCTTGCAGAGCATGGCATCGCGCTCGTGGTGCACGATGAAACGACCATGATCGCGGCGAGCGACCTGCCATTCTCGGTCGACGACCTGCCCGATGTGTTCTCGAACTTCCGGCGGATCGTGGAGAAGAAGTGTCGCGTTCGCGAGCCTGTGCGTGAGCCTGTTCTCGCAGCAATGCCGACCGACCTCTGCTCGCGTGCGACCGAAGACACCGATCGCGTTCTTGCCTGTGCGGATTTCCATGAAGCGCGTGCGGCGGCCGTATCGCAGGATGCACGGATGGCGTTCACATGCGTCGGCGGCCGATCGCATGGGCTCGCGCGTGTGCAGCGGTGGTTCTGGGAGACCGACTGCATCGCGCGCTACAAGCAGACGCGCGATGGGCTGATCGGCGCGGACTTCTCATCGCGGCTCTCGCCCTGGCTTGCGCTCGGCACGCTCTCGCCGCGTGAAGTCGCCGCGGAGATCCGTCGGTATGAGCGCGAACGCACTGCCAACGAGAGCACCTACTGGCTCTTCTTCGAACTGCTGTGGCGCGACTACTTCCATTTCTGGGTGCGACACGCACGCGATCGTGCGTTCAAGGCGAACGGCGTGCTCGGACGAACACCCTGCGGCGCACAGGATGAGCGCGGCTTCGCGGCATGGTGCGAAGGACGCACGGGCGAGCCATTCGTGGACGCAAGCATGCGCGAACTGCGCGCGACGGGGCAATTGTCGAACCGTGCGCGGCAGAATGTCGCGAGTTGGCTCGCGAAGACCGCGGGCATTGATTGGCGCTGGGGCGCCGCGTGGTTCGAGAGCCAACTGATCGACTTCGATGTCGGACCGAACTGGGGCAACTGGCAATATGTCGCAGGCGTGGGCAACGATCCGCGCAATCGCGTCTTCGATGTGCAGTCGCAGGCAAATCGGTACGACGCGAACGGCGCCTATCGCGCGCTGTGGGTTCGCGACTGATCGGATGCAGCGAACCGTTTCATGGTGCGCGCCTGTACACTGCCTGATCGTCACGGAAGCGTTCCGTTACGCCGCCCGTGGTTTTTCCCGTGACACATCCCAAATCTCCCGCCGTGCCCGCTTCCGCGGGCTTCCACAGCCTTCACCTGCACCCGCTCATCCTGAAGGCGGTGCAAGCCGAGGGTTACAGCACTCCCACGCCGATTCAGGCGCAGACCATTCCCATCGCGCTCTCTGGTCGCGATGTGCTTGGGATTGCGCAGACGGGCACAGGCAAGACCGCCGCGTTTGCGCTCCCGATCCTCCATCGATTGAAAGCCGCAGAACAACCGCACGGACACAGCGCTCGCCGACCGCGTGTGCTCATCCTTGCGCCGACGCGCGAACTCGCAGCGCAGATCGCGGAGAGTTTCGCGACCTACGGCCGCAGTCTGCACCTGCGCCATGCGGTGATCTTCGGTGGAGTCGGTCAGCGCCCTCAGGTCAAGGCGCTGCAAGCTGGCGTCGACATCATCGTCGCAACGCCTGGGCGACTGATCGATCTCATGGAGCAGGGATTCGTTCATCTGGACACCATCCACACGCTCGTGCTCGATGAAGCGGATCGCATGCTCGACATGGGGTTCATCAAGCCGATCCAGCGCATCACCGCGCGCGTGCCGAAGAAGCGCCAGACCATGCTGTTCAGTGCGACGATGCCCAACGAGATCCGTCATCTCGTGGACCAACTGATGCATGATCCTGTACGCGTGGCCGTCACGCCCGAGGCGACCACCGTCGAGAAGATCGCGCAGGAACTCATTCATGTGCCGAGGGCTCACAAGGTTCCCTTGCTCGTTCACCTCCTGCAGGATCCCGCCATGCAGCGCGTGGTGGCGTTCACCAAGACCAAGCATGGCGCCGACCGCGTCCTGAAGCGGCTGCTCGCGCACGGCATCCCCGCGGAGGCCATCCACGGGAACAAGGGGCAGAACTACCGCGTCCGCGCACTGCTCGCCTTTCGCGAGGGGCGCGTGCGCGTGCTCGTGGCGACGGACATCGCCGCGCGCGGGCTCGACATCGACGGCATCACCCATGTTGTGAACATCGACCTGCCGATGGAACCCGAGGCATATGTGCACCGAATCGGGCGCACGGCGCGCGCAGGCGCGAGCGGCGCTTCGATCAGTTTCTGCGATCACGAGGAGCGTGGACTCCTGCGCAGCATCGAGAAGCTCACCCGCAGGCTGATCCCTGTGCGACAGATGCCCGCGGGCATCTCGCTGGCCGAACCGCAGCCGAGTGCTGCGATCCGACCGACGAGAGATTCGACCAAGGTCGATCACACGCGTGGAAAAGGCGGTCGCCACGCACGAGCGAATGCAGCGGCGACCACTCCAACGGTGCCCACTCCAACGACGGGTCGCTCGCCGCGCTCGTCTGGATGGAACCGACCAACGCGCGGGCGGCGCTGACACCAATACGCTCCGCGGAACAGCGCGCGCTGCACAGAGTTCACTGGCGGCTTTGAACGCATCGAAAGCCGAGATGCTGCATGCCAGTATCAGGTGACTGGCTCATCCGCGCACTCGGTCGGTAGCTCGAGCAGTACGAGTCATTGCAGAGGAACGATCCTCCGCGCACGACGCGTCCGCCTTGCGCGTATGCATCGCGCAGGTCGATGGAGTCCGCAGGTCCACATGGATTGACCACCACTGCAGTCGTCGACGCGCTGCCATCCGCACCCCCGCTCAGCCGAAGCGCATACGCATCGGGGCGGTATCGGTCCGCGCACCACTCCCACACATTGCCCGCCATGTCGCGCAACCCGTAGCCATTCGCGGGGAACGATCCAACTGGTGCAGCCAGCACGAAACCATCCGCACCCGTGTTGCGATGGGGAAAATCCCCTTGCCATGTGTTTGCGCGCGTCGCGTCAACGGGCGCATCGCCCCATGCGTTCAGCGCACCATCGAGACCACCACGCGCCGCGAACTCCCATTCTGCCTCTGTCGGCAAGCGCTTGCCCGCCCACTTCGCGAAGGCGTTGGCGTCCTCGAAAGCAATGTGCACTACTGGATCGTCTTCCTTGCCCACGATCGAACTGTCTGGACCGCGTGGATGGCGCCAGTTCGCACCTTGCACCCAACTCCACCAGCGATCGAACTGCTCGAGGTCGACCTCCTCAGAAGGAGGCGTGAACACGAGCGACCCCGGCAGTAATCGTGACTCGTCAGGGCGCGGCGTGTTCGGCGGCAACTGCAGCTTCAGCTGATCCCAGTCGACAGGCCGTTCCGCCACGGTGACATACCCCGTCGCGCGAGCGAACGCATCGAACTGCGCGTTCGTGACTTCGGTCACATCCATCCAAAAGCCGTCAACACGAACGCGGTGGGGCGGCTGCTCGTCGCCCCGCGCCATCGCGTGGTCGCTGCCCATGGTGAATTCGCCGCCCGGCACCCACACCATCCCCGCAGGAGGCGGCTGCTGTGGTGCACACCCAACACACTGAAGGGCCACGAGCACACCAAGCACCCCGCACCGCACACCGATGCGAATGCGTGCAGCTCGCCGCCGCACCTTCGCATGCGCATCAAGCGGACGGCGCGCCCGCATGCTCACACCGACACGCTCCTCGACATGGCTGCGCGGAGCGCCACGAGTTCCTCCACGCTGAATCGTCCATTGTTGCGGCACGACGCATGCAGATGTGGGGACAATGTCAGCCATCGCGGTGCGTTCACCGCGCGCACACCGCCGCCGGGAATCACCTCGATCGGCTCGCCACCGCGCCGTGCAGCCTCGGTCCGCGTGCGCGCGACATCATGCGCAACCACGGCGATGCGCTCATCAAGTGTCGCCACCGCCGCATCCCAACCCAGCACTCCAGCGGTGATGAAGCGGACGAAACCGAGCATGGTCAGGTCGCGGATGCCGCGTTCACGATCGTTCAGCAGGTCGAAGGTTCGCAGGAACGCGACGACCAAGCCCAGCGATCGCGCATGCTCGATCAGCCGCGCGTTCGCATCGATGTCCACAAAGCCGTCTGGCGTCAGCAACGACACACCCACGGAGTGCGCCCCCGCCTCAGCGGCCGCCTCGATTTCGCGCAGGCAAAGGTCCAGCAACTTCGGCGTGGTGGTGAACGCCGCCACATCGAGCGAACGGCTGCATCCAGCAAACTCAGGACGGATCATCGCTACAACGGTGCACGACGTTCCATCGACCAGTTCGCGGCACTCCCGCACGAGATTCATCTTCGGCGTCCAGCCCTCCGACGACAGATCGCGGCAGACCTCCAGGCGAGTGGCCAGTGGCGCAGCCAATCGCGCAGCTTCCAGCGAATCGATCGGGACTTCAAGCGTCACTGTCGGAAGCGTGGACGACATGAGTCAGAGATTAGGCTGCGACGAGATTCGCGCAGCGCAGGCGCGTGTCGTCACTCAGCCGCGGGAGTCAGGTCCGGCTTCGTGGTCCAGCGCGGCTTCCAACCCGCCTTCTCTACGCGCTTGCGCAGGATCACCGTGTTGTCGAGGTCAAGGTCCGAAGTCCAGATCCACCGCGCCTGCGAGAAGTCATGCTGAAAGAACGGCTCCTTCGGATCGATCCTCTCCTGCGTGTACTCGGTGGCCTGATCCCACGACGAATCGTCGAAATCGACGGCGAACCACTGCTTTGGAATGGGCTCGCTGCGAACCTTCGGGGCCGCAACATCCCGATCGATGGGACCGTGAAAGAAACACTTGGCCTTCCACGAGGCATCGGTGACTGTTCCATCGGCGAAGCGCAGGATGAACCCGCCGTCACCGATCTGCCGACCGTACTCGCAGCCCGTGGCGGGATCGGCGTTGTCCTTGGCAAGCACCGCAATGGTCATTGGATACTCGGGCAAGAGATCGATCGCGACGACATTGTGCGGCAGGAAGTCGATGCTGTCGACCGCCACCTGCTTCCCATTGACGAAGAGCGCGAACCAGTTGTCGGCGTACATCGCGCACTTGATCGTGTCAGACATGGATGGCTTGACAATGCCGTCCTGCGGCGGTGGCTTGCGCCCCGAACGCCCCTGACGACCACCTGCATTGCCGCCTTGCTTGGTCCTGCCCGCCGCTGGCGACGCTTGGTCACCGCTTTGCAGCGGCTGTTCGGTGAGCACAAACGACAACGAAGCGCCGAGCGCAATGACGGCCATGTTCCATGGATTCACTTGGACTCCTTTCGGATGGGTGCGCCAACGCGCGGTGCGAGTTCATAGCGGTCGACCACCGAGTCGTTGGGTTCCGCTGGACCTGCTCCGCCGCCGCCGCGACGGCCGCCGCCGCGCTGTTCGCCTTGACCGCCTGCGCCCGCGTCACCTCCAGCCACTGTTGTCCGCACAAACTCGACACTGGCCGACTGCGGCGCAACAATCACGCGAACATGTCCTGGACTGCCGAACAAAGTGCCGCTTGCGTACCCGTACTGTGTCGCACTGCGGGTATTGCCCGAAAGGTTGCCAGGTTGGGGAACGCATTGGTACTGCACGCCGTCGCGCTGGCTGTGCACATACAGGTGATCGTGGCCGTGGAAGACCGCTTGCACACCGTGCTTCACCAGCAGATCGTGGATCGGCATCGGCCAGCCCGCGCGATGCTCCGCGAAGCCGGGCGATCCATCCGCGTTGAGTCCGCCCCACTCGAAGAAGGGCGAACTCTCCGCGCCGCCGCGCGACTCGCTTCCGCCCACGCCGCCCACAAGATGGTGAATGAACACGAAGCGGTACTTCGCAGTTGATGACTCCAATGACTTCATGAGCCAGTCGTACTGCTCGCGGCCGAGGGTTGCGTTCCAACTCGCATCGGTCGGCTTCAGAGGTTCGTCGCTCGGGCGCTCGGGGCGCTCGCCGCCGCCGCCTTGTCCGCCGCCTTGTCCGCCGCCACGCGCACTACCGCCACCACCCTTGCCGACGCGCCGAGTGGTCGACCAGAACGGATCAAGCACGATGAACTGCGCGTCACCCCAAGTGAACGCGTAGTAGTTCGCGCCGCGGCCATCGTTGAATCCAGTCTTGCCGGTGTACATCGCGCCATCGATCGGAGGCGCGGGGAATCTCGTAGTGCGCTGGCGATACGACCAAGGTCCGATGTCGTCCGCACCCGTACCCGAATCGCCCTTCTCGCCGTCATGATTGCCGAGCACCATGAACAGCGGCGCGCTGTGGCACAGGCGACTGAAGTACCAGCGCTGCGCGTCGTACTGGGGAAGCGTCCGCTGAAAGTCGCGCCCGCGCTTGTCGGTCATGAAGGTGTCGCCGAGATCGACAAACAAGTCGGGCTTTGCCCTGAGCATGTTGGCGAGCGTCTGTTCATACGCGCGCGGATCGACACCCTGATCGAGGTGCGAGTCCGCCTGCACGGTGAAGGTGAACGACTCGCCCGCGCGACGCACAGTGTGGAACGCGGCTTCCTCACCACGGCTGCTGTCGGCGTTGGTCGTCGCACGCCAAACGAAGCGGTATCGATAGCTCTCATCTGGCGCGAGTCCATCCATGAGGAAGTTCACTGGCTCGCCCGGCTTCATCGGCTGTTCGGAAGTCATGCGCTTCTGCGCGTCGCCATCTCGCCAGAACTCGACTTGACCGAGGCGTTCACTCGAAGCCACGATGCTGGCGGTCATCGCATCACGCGTTGGCCGCACCAGAATCACATCGTGATCATGCGCGGGCACATCGGTCTTGAACGAAGTCATGCGTGAGAGCAGTCCACCCTGAGCGTCGCCGCCTTCTCCCTTGCTGCGCTGACCGCCGCCTTGACCGCCGCGACCGCCGCGACCACCCTGCCCCTCGCCTCTTGCTGGTGGCGCATCGTTCGCTCCCTGCTGGCGCGCATAACGAAGATCGATGGTCGCGCTCCCAACCGTCGAATCCTTGATCGCCTGAAGCAAGTCCGCGCGAGTCGCGCCCGAACGAAGACTCGGCGTCTCCGTGAGCGCGTACACAGTCACGGTGTAGACCTTCTCACCGCGCCCTTGTGAACACGGCGGCGCATACTCAGCCCGCCGCGAGACGGTGTTCGCGCCCCATGTGCCGACACTCGCGTCACCCAACGCGATTTTCGTCGTGCTCGCAGGAATGCCCCACACAACCATGTAGACATGCTCGTCGCCGTCGGGCGGCACATGATGCATCACCACCGCGAAGCTCTTGGCAGTGGTCGGCGCTTTCGCCCAGCTCAACGCAGGACTCTTTCCATCGCCGTCGCATGTGCACTGCACATCCAACAGTCCAGCGGCATCCAACGATTGGCACGACACGCTGAACCCATCCCGCGAACGCGGCGCTTCGTCGCGCGGTGGCTTTCCACCTTGTCTGCGCTGACCGCCCTGACCGCCCTGACCACCCTGACCACCCTGACCACCCTGACCACCCTGACCGCCCTGACCGCCCTGACCACCCTGACCACCCTGACCGCCCTGACCGCCCTGACCGCCCTGACCGCGCGCGCGCGGCATATGTTCCTCCACGCGCTTCTCGCCGTCGGGCCCCACGAATTCGAAGACAACCTTTCCGCCGCTCTCAACCTGATAGTTGACGAACGATGTCTTGCCGCCAACTTCGTAGCGCAGCGACCACGCCTTGGGACCTGTCTGCTCGAACCCCGTGATCGACGCGCCTCGCAGCGGCGGCAGCGCGGGTCGCACGCCATTGGCGCGGGGTTGCGGAATCACCTGCGATTCGTTGCCGGTGCCCTCCAGCTGCACCTTGCCGCGAAGTCCCCCGTTGATGTAAGGAAAGGTCTTGGATGAGTGATAGTGGTACGACCGTGTGCCGCCGCTGAGACCTTGTCCGTTCGGCACCTCGCAGAAGTGACCATTGAGTTCGTCAAGCGGCTCATGCGATCCAAGCGGGCACGCCAGATCCTCGCCCTTCTTCGCAGCAGGATCAAACAGCCCATAGACCGCGAAGCCATCGAGCGCAAATGCGATTGGATTTCCTTTGCCAACGATCCGTTCGATTGCCAGTGGTGCGGCGTGATAGTGGTAATCGTCACCGCGTCCGCAGTGCCCGCCGAACTCGTCGAGTTCACCGATCGAATAGCTGTCGCGCCCACCATTGTTGAGTGCGTTGAAGATCGGGATGCCGTTCGCGGCGATCGCCACTGCGCCGCGCATCAGGGCGTTCTTGCAGTAAATCGGTACATCGGCAAGCTCTGGCTTCAGCGGAACCTGCCAGGCATTGGATCCCGTGTACGGTTGCGGCAGCGGCACCTGCTGCTGCCACGAGCGAATGCCCACCATCATCTTCGTCTCAAGCGGAGGATGCGGAAGCCCGTCGGATTCCACGAACAGCCACCGCGCATCGAACCGAGTTGCGACGAACGGAGCGAACGGTGCAAATGTGCGTGCTTGCCATGGCGCATCGGCAACCGTCGCAGCGCTCGGGTCGAGCAAGATCGCGCCGGGCTCGTGCAGCGCTGCGATTGTCGCGGCAAGTTCCGTCGGCCCAAGCGCAGTGCCATGACCCAAGCTCACGCGCGGATCATCGTGGTACCCAGGAGGATGCGCAGTGGCCAGTGCCGTTGCCAACGAAGTTGCGACCAAACTCGCAAACATGAAAGCGCTGCCGATCTTGTGGATCACTGATCGACTCCGTCCTGCTTCGATTTGCCACCACCTTTGCCTCCACCTTGACCTCCGCGCCCACCGCGCTGGCCACCACCCTGGCCACCACCCTGGCCACCACCCTGGCCACCACCCTGACCACCACGGCGCTCGGGCGGCTTGCCCGTGCCCGCCGCAGGGTCCGTGTTCTTCACCGCTCGCTGCGCGTGAACGGCATCGAGGTAGCTGTCCATCTGCTTGACGAGCGCTGCGACGAGATCCGCGTTTGCTGTGGCGAGATCAGTCGACTCCGCGCGATCCTTGCCGATGTCGTACAGCTTGACCGTGCCCGCGTCATCGTTGCGGACGAGTTTCCACTGGTCGCGGTAAATCGCCGTCGCAGGACCGCCGTTGTTGAGGTCGTAATGCGGAAAGTGCACGACCAGATCAGGGAAAGCGCGCTGCACCTGCTCCGTGCCGCCCTTGAGCGCTGGCAACAGCGTGCCACCTTCGATTGCCGGAATCGACGAGAGCGTTGTCGGCTGCTTCACCGGCGCGCCAGCCAAGTCAAGCATCGTTGGAACGAGGTCCATGCCGCTCGCGCGAACATGGCTCACCGAGTCTGCCTTCACACCAGGACCGCGAACGATGAGCGGCACGCGAATGCCTCCTTCGCTCACGCTGCCCTTCGCGCCAACAAATGGTGGGTTCGCCTGCTGGCGACCACCGCCGCCACCGCTCGCCCCGCCACCACCAGCGCCCTGCGCGCCGTGATCAGCGCTGTAGAACACGAATGTTCGATCTGCAATCCCAAGTTCAGCGATCGCCGCGAGCACGCGTCCGACCTGCGCATCAACGAGGTTCGCACCCGCGATTGCGCCCATCGGCTTGCCGCTCACGCCAGGCACCAACGCCTTGGCGGTCGCAAGCGACTCTGGCGTTGCTTCTTCCTCGGCGCCGAAACCGTAATGGGAAATCTGCAGGTAGAACGGCTTGCCCGCCTTCACCTGCTCACGCATGAACGCGATGCCGCGGTCGGTGATCGCAACCGCTTGCGTCGGATTCGGCGCGGTGCCGCGATCAGGACCCTGATTGCTGTTGGCGCCGTCGCACTCGGTGAATCCAAGTTCCGTCGGAGACTTGCGCCCGACATGCCACTTGCCAAAGTGCGCGCTGGTGTATCCAAGATCGCCGAGCAATCCGCCAGTGGTCTTCACGCCCGAGGGAAGATCGACATCGGGCGTGGGCGGAATCATCCGCATCAACTTGTAAGGCGAATCACCGTCCGCGGTCTTTCGGCTCCCTTCCGACTGATAGGTCATGTGCAACTTGGCGGGGCTGATGCCCGTCACGAAACTGGTCCGCGATGGAGTGCACCGTGGGCAGGTCACATAGAAGTCGCTGAAACGCGTTCCTTCCTTGGCGAATGCCTCGAGGTTTGGCGTGAGTCCCGACGGACGCGCGGCGCTCGGCGGTTCACCGTCCATGTCGACCGATGTGCTCGACCATCCTTGCGCCTCAGCTTGAATGAAGACGAAGTTCGGCTTTGCACTCGGGGTCGCTGCACTGCCTCCCTTGATCGAGCCAGCGCCTCCAGACTGCGTCGGAGTCGGCGGCGCGCCAAACAGCGCGAGCGCGATGGATGCGGCAAATGCAATGATGGACGGAACGATGGATGGCATGCGGGTCACTCCTCGATGATTGGACGATCAGCCGTGTGGTGGGCAGCGTGCCCGTAGAACGAATCAGGTTGCGACGACTCGTCGCGGAGTTCGAAGTCGACTGCGCGCGGACCGCCGCGCGCCTGCGGGAGATTGCCGAGCCGCATCGACCGAATCACCAACGATGACGCGTCGTACGCGATCTCGATGTCTCGTGGGCCGCCGCGCGCATCGACACGACGCGTGCCAACGATGCGCGGCCACGGCTGACCCATCGCAGGCGCTGCAGGAACGATGGCGATGTCGTACGACGCGCCAAGTTCGGCAAGCGCATCGCCGGGATTCAGAAACGGCAGGTCGAACTTGCTGCCAGGCACCGCGCCGCTGAAGCGCCGAAGATCCTTGCTTGTACGAACGGTTCCATCCTCGCGCACGGTCCACGCGCGGTTGCCATCGCAGCCGCTGATCACGCGCCGCCCCTCCGAATCAGTGCGCACGAGCACATACCGATCCGGATCGCGAACGGTCAGGATCGCCCCATCGATCGATGGCTGCTTGCCGCGACCGACCGCCGAGTCAGCATCGGACGCAACTGGCGCTGCGTCGCGCCGCCGCCTGCCGCCCCCCGCATCGTCCACGGTCACGGCGCGGAGCGTGTAGGTTCGGTCACCTTCGCGTGCGCGCGCGACCAATCGTGCGACGACATCACTGGCACTCGCGGTCGGCGATGTGCGCAGTCCAGTCCACAGCAGGACTCCCGCAACTGCGAGCACCGCTGCTGCGGCACACGCTCGGCGAACGATGCTCCACGCAGCGAGCCGCCGCGCGGTGTTTCGTCCGATGATCGCCGCACTATGCTCACGCGAGAGTGCGTCATGCAACAAGGCGAGTTCAGCGACCTCGTGGGCGAGGGCGCGATCGGTGGCGAGGGCATCACTGAGCAACTCGCTGCCCGACTCGTCGAGTGTGCCATCGAGCATGGCGTGTGCAAGGCTGCGCAGGTGGTGGCGATCGGGATTCACCGCGCGCCTCCTGCTTCAGCAGCGCGGACACGCGATTGAATGCAGTCGCGAAGCAGTTCACGCATCCGCTGCAGGGACTTCGCAACCGTGTTGGGCTTCAGTCCCATCAGTTCAGCAATGCGGGCGGGCTGCAAATCACTTCGGTAGCGCAGTTCGCACACTTCACGCTGCTGCGCGGGCAGCGCTTGGATGCAGTCGGTCAGGTGATCCAGTCGTGCGCGATCCGATGAACGCGAGTCTTCAAACGCTGCGACCAAACTGGCTTGGGCCGCATCGCTCAGCGGCGTTGGCAAGCGTGCGCCGCGGCGTCGCGCATCCGCCGCAGCGCGGCGCGCGATGGTGAGCGCCCAGGGGAGAAATGGTCGCGCGGGGTCGTACGAGCCGAACGACTCGAGGACCGACACCGCTGTGTCCTGCAGCACCTCGTCCCGAAGCGCGGCGCTGCCCACGAGCGCGTGAACGAATGCACTCACGGCGGGCTGTGCGGCCGTCCAGAGGGAAAAGACTTGCTGCGTGCGGTTGTCCACTTATGAGGAATTCCCGCGTCGGTCCGAATCGTGACGGGGATTTCCCCAATTCTCGCCTGATG
>SXGR01214042.1_pt1 | contig 57696 bp, 104 predicted proteins | sample 3174711 | NCBI WGS metagenome assembly SXGR01 (sample SAMN11356860, study PRJNA531348) | freshwater metagenome | isolation source: freshwater sample F1-60 | place: China: Fuxian Lake, Yuxi | collected 2017-12-25 | reverse complement strand
GCCGCTGCATCCACATCCCACACGCCGTCAGCGCGGACGAAGTACACATGGTGCCCTGTGCTCACGATGGTGTTCACGGTTGGCGATGCCGCGTTTCCGCCTTCGCCGATCCGAATACCAGATGCCGGCGCCCAGTTCGCATTTGAAAGAACAAATGCCGCGTTCCCGTCTGCACAGTAGCGCCACGAGACCCCAGAGTCGTTCGACACAACGCGGAATCCGCCCAGCCCTGCATCAGCCGTCGCCATTGCAGGCCCTGACGGGGTCCAGTACACAGCCACAACTTGCGTTCCCGAAACGTTCGCGCTTGTCGTGTAGACCCCGCCCTCCCGGGCACGGAGGTACCCATTGGTGCCCACGAGCAGCGTTGCCCCAGAGTTGATAACCGCGAGACCGCCGGCGGTAACCCCGACCCCTAAGTCATGGTCAGTGCCGATGGCATCGGTCCCGCTGGCGGATCGAAGAATGTACCGTCCCGCTGCGAAGTACAGATCCCCGGCGTACTCAATGATGCGAGTCACCTGAGCTGATTGCGCAGCGGCAGGCAGGGCCATGCTGGTACGGTATCCAGCCGGCATAAGTGCACCACTCATGGTGTCAACATCAATACCGTACGAGTATGTCCCTGGGTAGAAGTCCCGCGCATACCCAGCGCCGCCACTGAAATCGTTGATTGACTCAGGTTGAGGCCGCCGTGTGGGCTCGATGCCTTGAACGGCGCCTACAAACTCTGATTCAACCCCAGGAGTTCTCTTTGGGTCTGGGTCATTGTAAAAAACAAGGCCGATTTCTTCATCGGCCTCATTCACAATGGTGATGTCGTACGCGTCTTGGTTGAGTGCTGGCATTATCGGAAGTAACTCACCCCGCTGCCGGAGAACCGCACCGATTGATTCTCTGTATGGCCGATAGACCCAGGCGGCTGCTTACTGAACATGAGAAGCCCTGACCGCACACGCTGCTTATCAGCCGCTCGTAACCAGAAATCTGCTTCGGTTGCGGGTGCACCCTTCGCCATCTCAAGGTACGCGAAGTACAGCGCGACAGTAGAGACATCGTTAACCGAGGGAACGGCTTCATGAGTCAGAGACGTGAGGCCAACAGTGGGGCTTGACTGTTCCGCGAATGAGCCTGTGAGATTCAGGAGTGAATTGGCGGGACGGTACACCTTGAGAGAGAACGTATCGCCCGTGACATACGGGGCGCTCGGAAGGTGCAGAATCATATTCTGCCCGTCTTCATGCACAGTCCACTGGTGCGTGGCCATGTCCCACGGGTCAGTGGCGGCTGGGCGCGGCTTGCGAATCCCACCAATACGCCCCTTGTCACGTAGCCAGTAGTTCGTGGTCAGGGTAAGCGTGTAATCGACTTGGTTCGTTACGCCACTTATGTCAATGTAGTCCTCGATCCACATGTCCGCGAGCGCGTCATTGATGCACTCGCGGAGACCGCGATCAGGACCGGTTGATTCCATGGGCGGGAGCCTGAAATACATCTCCCACACCTTCGCGGTTTGCGGGGTTGATGCCAGGCTTGCGTTCAGGCTCAACGTCCCAGTGGATACCTCAAAGCCATTGCTGTTCACCTGACGGACCGTGCCAGCAGTAATCGATCCATCCGTTTCGGTGAGCATTACCCACGTCTTGGCGTACTGCCCAGAGCGCCCGACCTCCGTTGTGTTCCCGATTGTGGAGCACACAATCTGGTTCCCCTGAGCAGACGCACTCGTCGTGGTAATCGTCCGGTAGCCGCCCATATTCCCGCTATTCGCGAGCGCGTTGATGTACTGCTTGAGGGTGGGCATGCTTAGAGTTCTGACTCAAATTTCAAGATGCCCAGGCCGCCGACCACCGCGCGGAGATAGGCCGCGTGCCCTGACGTTAATCCGGCGGCAACGGTGCAGAGGAGAACTGCTCCGACAGGGGACTTCGTGTGATCTGTTAGGTCCGAGAGAACGATGTTCCCGAACGCCGCCGTAACCACCTCAAAATCGGTCGCAGTAGTCATGGAAAAGGTTGGTAAAGTTCTTTTCCGCTCGGAGAAAGGAACGTAAACGCGGGCGAGTGTGGCGCTGCCGCACACCCCTGACCCGGCTGGCCCTAGCGCGCCGAGCGCCATCCACTCAGCATAATACTGACACAGCGCCAATTCATCCCTATACGGCCTACGATTAATCGCAGTCGCGACGGCGCCAGGCACGAGGTTCACGTCCGCGATGTAGAGGAAGTCGCCTACGTCCATTGTGACATCATCGGTCCAAATAAACACCGCGACATTCGTGGTGCTCGCGGTGTCAATGGAGATGTTTTCAATCTCAAACGTCTGGTAACTCGTGGTCAGAGCCAGTGTTGATGGAACGTTCTCATACGTCCAGTTCGCCACCAATGTTGGATCTGTCCCATCTCCGTTCCATGCGCTGACGACATCACTGGTGACTGTATCCGCTGTGCTCGACCATGAGATGACAGCAGCATGAACATCGGCGATAGTGGTTCCCGTCACGCGGGCCCTGAAACTCAGGGAGCACGTTCCGCCGATGATTGCCTTGGCGTTCCGCGCTTCAACAATCTGAAGCAACCCAAACTTTGCGTTGGCTGTCTCGACATCCAGCTTGCAGGCAGCGTATGCACCTGTTGGCACAACCGATGTTTCCTGGCTTACGTCAACGATATCGTTCCCGTCGCTCAGCAAAACCCACCGATCCAACAGGTAGGTATCATCGCTGTTTGCTGGCGTTGTCGTGCTCGTAAAGCTCGTACCACGCTGCGCTACACGGAAATCGCCATTGATGAGCAGGTTGTTGGGCAGGCTGACGCCGCTCACATTGCCGCTGGAATCAATCGAGATTGAGGAGCCGCCGCGAGCGACCCTGCTCAGTGTTCGGGATATCTGGCGCAGCATTAGGACACCGCCAACCAGTTCACACTCTGCGTTGTTGTGGACACGTTCTTCGCGAACACGTCGGTAACATCAGCCACGGCCAAGGACACAGAGTCCCCCGGGGTAAGCTGGTACACCTGCGCCGTCTCGGTGCCGATAAGCACGTCGATAGTGTTGTCGTGGTCGTTCTGCACAAGCACCATACGGCAGGGCTGTGATGTCGCGCTCAGTGCGAAGGACGCGGTTGTCGTGAGTGATCGCGTTCCCGCGAAGAGCGTGCCTGTCTGCGGGGTCATCTCTTGAACGGGAAGCGGGTGGTCGTCTGAGACCTCGGCGTGACTGGTATCGCCGTTTCTGCGCCAGAAAAGTAGACTCATAATTCGGATTTCCTTTCCTCAGTGTCCGCTTGAGGAAAACGGCTAGGGGTATATGCCCCTAGCCGTTTGTTGCATTACAGAAGCGTCGCGGTGGGCGCCTCCAGAAACTCAAATGATGCGTAGTAGCTGGGGCCGGTTGTGTCAGCCGCGATCTGAACGTAGAAGCATCGCGGACCAACCAGCACAGGCGGGACCCTCGGGCTCCAGTCATAGATCGTCGGCCAAGCGCCAGCCGCAATCGGGTGGCCCCAAGCGAAGTGCCGCAATGTGGTCGTCGCAAGCTCGGCGGTTACCGTAACGCCACCAGCGGCCGCAACGCGGGCCGTGGCTGTCGCGGCAGCCCCGTTCGACTTCAGCGGCAGCGGGACAAAGGCAGTGCCAGCGCTTGAAACTGTGGCCACAGACTTGGCAGCAGTCTCAAACAGTGTCGCGGCCGCGAGGTTGAAGTTAATGTTGCACGCGACGGGAATGATCGTGGTGCCGCTCGCGGCGTCTGCGCTCATCTCGGCCGCTGTGTCGGTAATAAGCACATCGCCAACAAGCGGTGTGGTGATGGTGCCGGCGCGTACCTGATACGCGGCGCCCAGAAGTGCCATGTAGGTATAGAAATCCTGAACCACCTGAATACCAAGGCGGTTCGCAATGCCCCCAGAGTACGATGCGTCGTTTGCCGGGTTCGGAACCGCCGACTGTTGAACTTTCAAGCCTGCCATAATAGTCTCCTTACGCGCGGGGCGGCGTCAGCGTCCGCGCCTTATTTATTAGACGCCCCTGATTGCGGTGAGTACGTCTTTCGCCTCACCGGCCGATGTGATCGCCTGTGCGCGCTGCTTGGCGCGCTGCCAATCATTCGATGATTCACTGCCCGTTGTATGCGCCAACTCGTGAGATGCTTCAGTGAATCGCCGAAACATCCCCCGAGTATCTGCGCTTGGTTCTGTAATAGCTACACGGTTAGCCGCTTCGCGAATCGCCACCAGACCACACGAGCACATGATCTCCGTGACGCTCATCGAGCGAAGGGACTCTTGTGTGTGGCCATTCTGGCAGCGATAGTCGTAAAGCGGCATCTCGTTACTTACCGACCTTCTTGTCCGTGCCGTCATGCTTGTGCGCTGCCTTCTCTAGCTCGGCAACACGCTTTTCAAGCTCGGCAACGGTATCGCGCATCGGGTCCATAAATGCTCCTTATTACAGGCGGTCTTGAACGATGCGGATGTAGTCGATGTCAATGTTGGAATCTGTCGTTGAGTTCGCCTTCAGTGACACCACCGCGCTCATGGCGGTACCGCCTTCAACGTAGTTCGTGGTGCCTGTGTCATGGCTGACCAATTCAACCCCGTCAATCCACACCTTCACACGGTTGGTTAGGCACGCCATGCGCAGCGTCAAGAAAGTGTCGGCAACATACCGATTCGTGGTTGTAGCCGTCTTGGCCGCACTAATAGCGGTTCCGATGGTGTACAGGCCAGTAGTTGTGGTTCCGCCAGTCTCGTTGTAAAGGTAAATGCTACCGTTGGCCGTTGTGTTAAACGTCGGTGTCGCCATACTGTTGACAATAGTTGTGTTGACAGCCGGTAGCGTGCTCGCAAAGCCAGCCTCAACACGAAGCTCCAGGATAGACGATGTGCGAAGACGCATCTCCATCCGACAATTCTGATCCCCGTACCACATGGCCGGGGTGTAGATTTGCAGACCAGATGTCGCGGCTGTCGTACCAAGCGCCCCGCGAATCATGCCGCTTGCATGCGCCGAGTGAGCGAACGCCGTCGCGGTGGCGCCAGTGGCAAGCACGTAGTTATCAAGGTTGATCGTGTCGCCCAGGAAGTCGTCAAAGAAATGCACAGAGTCGCGAGCCCCTAGGGCAAGGAACTCAAAGCCCGGGCCTTTGCCCATAGCCTTCCGAATCTCAGCCTCAGAAAGCATGTGCCCGTTCGATGGATAAATTGGACTAGCCATCACTGTCTCCTTTCAGGAGCCTCCGGACTAACGCGCCGGCAGCACCCGCCGTGAGAGCGGGAAAACGAATTACGGACGCGGCACTTCAATCTTGTACCGCCCGCTCTGTTCTCGTGTCAGTTGGATGCCAAACGACTCATCGGTGCCGATGTCATCAATGTGCGATGTCACCATGTCCTCAAGGCGGAAGGCGTACTCGCCCACATGGGCCAGACGAACCGCTGGGTTCACGTACGCCTGAAACCCTTCCATCCGCGCCCGTTCGCACATCGCGTAGTCTTCGCTCAGATAGATCGGGCCGTTTGATCCGGGCACCGTGAACGGGGTAAACACGTTCGAGTGAAACGGAACTTCCTTCGCGTGACACAGTTCAACGTCTGGCCGCTTCACGATCTTTTCAAACACCCGCCTGTGTACCGCGAGGAAGCCCGTGGCGCACCACTTGACAGGGATGGGCTCCGCGTCCGCGACGCTCACAGACCCAACTGGCGGGAAGAGCACCGGCACATCGTCTTCTTGGAGTGTGGTAGGGAAGCATCGGTCTCGGCTTCGTGTGACATATGTCCCCGCAACAATCCCGTACTTCTCGGTCTGATTACAGATTGCGGGTACTGCGGCATCGTGAAACACAATGTCCCCATCAATGCTCATCCACACGTCGGCATCAGAGTCAAGGAACTGGGTCATGGACTTTGCCCTGGCCCGGCACAGCAGCGCGTCATTCGATTGAGGGGCAAACATAATGCCCGACTGCCTATTCAGGAGTCGGACAATCGCCATCATGTGATCGACCGTGACGTGCCGTATGTAGACCGGGCCAAGGAAAATCTTCAACCTGTTACTTGCCTTTCACGGGGCGGTGTGTCGTGCCGTCGTTCTTGCCCTTATCGCCAGGGCCATTCTTCCCCTTAGGCGGGGGAGCCGGCTTGGACGTCTTCATCTGGCTGATCCTTTCGTGGCCGTCCTGGCCCTCGTTTTTCTGGAGTGTTCACACTGAGCGTGAAGGACGGGACATCTTCATCGTCTTCGTCATCTGGCGGTACATCGCCAAACGCGAGCGATCGGAGAACTTTCCCGTCGCGATTGATCTCGTTTGAGAAGTCGATTCCGTATTCCTTCCCAAAGGCCATGATGTCCTGGCGGTCGTAGTCGTGCCAGACACGCAAGTGGCGGGACAGGAAAACAGCTTCAAGGGCGCGCCAATCAGAACACTCTGGGCAGGAGAAAATCTTCAGGTCTTCGCCAGCCAACTGCGGCCAAAGCACCAGGCCGTCACGAACCTTCAGCGTCGGCGGGATCTGGCCGTGAAGGCTCATCCGCAGACGCTCCTCGTCGTACCAGTGGTACGCCTTGACCTGATCCACTGGAAGCTCCGCCGGGCCATCTTTATGGCACAGCAATGGCCCCCACGGGCCATAGATGTCGTACGGCCCGTCAGGAGATCGCTCTTCCGCTTTCTCCTCGATATACCCGTACTTGGGGATAGGGATGAAGCCGCGCTGAATACGGTTAAGTTGGATCGACTGCTGGGTGTCGCCCCATCCAATCCAGCCCGCCTGCGCATACGGAGACCCGTCAGGCTTGCGTTGCGGTGCGCGGTAATAGCACACGCGCTCGGATCTTCGCCCGCCGGCATTCATCATCTGCCGCGAGATATTGACCAGGGCCTCATCTTGCTCGTTAAGCTGCGTTTTCACAGCCATAAGTTACCCATTCCCCTTTAGTGTGTGCTCAACCATTCGCGTCTTCGTTGCAAGAAATTGCGCGCGAAGCAGGAAGTCTTCATAATCGGTATCTTCTGGCGCACCGACAATGCGCCCGCCAGCACGAACCGTCTTACTCATCCCGTCCCCGGGTTCCCATGACCGGCTCGCGTGCTTTGACCAATCCAGGTGCGTGATAGGCCCGGCTACAAGGACATCAGATTCAGCGGTCAGAAGTTGGAACCCTTGCTTTTCCATGTCGGCGATCCACTTCTTTGCCGCAAAGATCGCGGCGTGACGAGCGCGACTTTCAGGCCACAACTCGCTCAGGTCATTGATCTTCTTCCACATCGTTTGTGTGAAGAATGTGCCGCGATCTGCCCGAACACGGCACGTCTTCACAACAGGGGTGTAAGTCTTGGTCTTCTCGATGGGAGTTAAAACGGCTGGCAATGTAGTGTGGGCCGGGGTTTCCCCCGGCCCTATACTCCTTACGCTACGGAGCGGAGACCGCAGTTGAACTTGTCGTCAGAAGTACCGCCACCAAGAGTCTTGGGAGCGATAAGACGTTCGGCGAACTGATAGATTGTGTCCGCGAGGACACCAGTACCAGTCTCCAGAAGCACGTACTGCTCATGAACCTGGATGCCGCGCTGCATGATGAGAGCTACGCCGCGCTTATGGCACGCCCACCCGTACGCCTGGCCGGAAACGGCAGGGTTATTGGCCGCAAGCGTGGACACGCCCCACTTCCCAAACCCGTAGACGCCGCCCACAATCTCACCGTTACGGTTCGACGTGATCGCATCCTGTCCACGGAAATCGGAACTGGAAAGCTGCGCCACTTTCAGCAAAGCGTTACGGAACCCTGGCGACGTGTACAGGAACCGATCAGACGCCGGGGCATCCGCACGGTCCAGATTGGACTTCGCGTCGAGCAGAGTGTCAATTGTGGGGTCAACGCCAAGGGTCCCAACAAGGTTAGAGAAATCATCGGGGAGCGACGCGAGTCCTGAAGTGGCATCGCCCTCGATAAACGCCATCAGCGAATACCCCATGTCATCGGTGTAACTCTGGCGGATATCGATGTGAGCCTGAAGCTCCTCAATATCCTCAAAGAGCATCGCGCAGTACGCTTGCCGAGAAATGGTGATTGTCTGCTGCGTCTCAGTGATGTTGCTGTATGTCGCGGACGTATCCTCAGTCTTGATCCGCACAGCGGGGTGACTGCGATCATTGATGTTCGCGACCCGCCCACCCTTACTCATCGGGGCTTCGTACGAACGGTCAACGAAATCCGCGAGAATCGTGTTCGCCTTCGCGGCGTCAGAAACCTCGGGAATCCAGATTGTCGGGTTGAAATTTGCGGCTGGAGTGATGCCTGTAGTCGAAATCGCCAAAGTAGTGCTCCTATCTTATGGTGCAATCGGTACAGCGAAATTCATGGAGAACTACGCCGGGCCGCATGATGGTCATCCTGACGCAAACATGTTGTCGATGCTTGCGCGGCCTTCCGGTGTCTCGCGGAGTTTTGCGCGCTCCGCGTAAGACATTTGTGCATACTTATCTGGGGTAAGCCGTCCGCTTGGTGCCGCTACTCGCCCCGGCGACTCCGGTGTTGCCACCGCGCCACCAGCGCCAGCTTTCGTCGCGGCATGGGCGGCCCGCTCGGCTTCATACTTTGAGCGCCACTCGGACTCACCCTTCGCTTTCCCGGCCTGGTACAGATGCGAGAGCGCGTCCCGCAATCGGGCCGCGCCCTCTTCTGGACCAGAGTCGGCCATCAGGTGCTCAACGAACACCTTGGGATCTACCCCGTCATGGGTCTTGGCGACCGTATCGAACACGTCGTGCACACCCTGGTTAAAGGCCCCACGCACGCGGGCGAACATCTTCGGGAGCAGCGAACGGTTCTTCTCGATCTCAGAGAGACGGTCAAAGGCCCGCGCCTGTGACTGAATCGCTTCCCGCTGCGCCTGAAGCTGCTCTGTGTCATACGGATCGTCAACAACCGGGATCGGACGCATCGCTTGCGAGCGTAGCTCTGCAATCTCGTCATCCCTGCCGGTGAACGCCAGCATCTCCTCAGTAAGCTGCGATTCCTGCTGCTGTGCAGCCTGAAGCGCGGCCTCTGTTCTCTGGCGCTGTTCGTGTGCGTCTCGCTCGCGCTGAAGCGCGGCTTCAATCTTAGCCTCGGCTTCCTTCTCCAGCCTCGCAACGTGCTCACGCCAGTTGCGTCGTGTTACAGGAGCATCAAGGTCTTCATCCGCGACATCTTCCCCGCCAGGTGCCACTGTATCAGAGCCGTCAGCTTGAGACGCGGAAGCGTTCGGCTCATCCACGGGTTCCGTCTGGAGGGCGGCGTTCTCAATCGCATCCAGCACCGTATCGGTATTCTCAACCGCGACGGCGGGTGCTGCGTTAAGGGCCTGACTCTCGCTATCTGCCATGTAATCCTCGGGTATCAAAAAACCCGCCTTCCGTGGCGGGTTTCATTGACTGAATCTGGGCACAGATGCACCAGTCCTAATTATCATAGCACATTCTGTCTACCTAGCGACGTATTGTTCCGCACCTGGAATACCCTGAGACAGAAGCCATCGCGTGTACTCATCTTGCTGCGGAGATGGAGCCATGGGCTGCTGTGTCATTCCGCCAAGGAAGCCACCCTGCGGAGACTGCCCTTGTACCATAGCCCCGTACCCGGGAGGCAACGGAGTCCCGCCCAGTGGAGTATTGAGCACTTGCTGCGCCGCGACGGGAAGCTGAATCTCGGGCACATCGCGCATACCGCCGAGAGCAGTGGCTTGCTGCCCTGGGAGCCCGATCATCATCCGCATAAGAGCGCCGGCCTGAGACGGGTCATCAAGAGACCCCAGCAGATTCTTTGCGGTGTCATACCCCATCTGCGCAGACTTATCTCCTAGGGCTCTCCGTGATGCCACATCGGTCAATGTCTGCCCGCGCTGCTGGACCTGATCGCCGTAGATGCCCCGCGTTGCGTTGATCTGGTTGGTGAACTCAGATTCCATTGTCTTGGCTTCGTTCACAAGGACCTGTGCCCGAGACAGCTTCTCCTCATTTGTCAGTGTCGCATCGTTGTATACGTTCTGAAGGGCCCGGCTCAGCGGCGCCGCGAGGCGGCCATAAGGTTGTGGCCCAAGGGGCTTGATCGGGGATGCGCCCGATGTCGGGGTGACATCCTTGAGTGCGCCTGACGCCGCGTCCCACTGGTACCAGCGGCCATTGCCGGCCTGAACCGGCTTCCCTTTCTCGGCTTCCCACTTCTCGCGAGAGATGCCAAGATTGGCGAGCTGGACATTGAGCGCGGCATCGGCGCGAGCATTGTCGGCTGCGGTGTTGTCAAGAGTTACTTTATCGGCAGCCTCTTTACGTTTGCGGGCCTCAAACGCTGTGTCCGACTCATATTCCCTGGTCTCTGCCCCGTCATCGTATGTCGTAATCTTGGTGTCACGCCCAGCCGAGTCGCGCTCTGTTCGTTCCTGAACAACCGTCTTTCGCGCAGCAGGAGGGCGCTTATTCGGATCAGCCTGAACATCCTTAACAAGATTGTATTCAGATACGTTGCCGGCGTCATCACTCTGTGGTTCAACGATCAGCCGAGCCCCCGTTGCAGAATTCACCCAGGAGAGTACGCGCTTAGTCTTCCCGTCACCAGTATCCATGAGCGACGATGGGTCAAGGGGGCGTCCGGATAGCTCGGCAGCAAGAAGCGCGTCAACGATACTACCAGACGCGCGGGCAGGGACGTTTGACTCTATGAACTGGACATTCCCAGCCCCGCCATTCGCAGCAATCCAGTTCTCTACCTGAGCTTGTGTCCAGGCCATTATCGTGTCACTTTCTGCTTAAACCGAGCAACGGCTTCCCGCGTCTTTGGAATCATGTCTGCATCCGCCTGAATCGCTTTATATGCTCTCTCGTTCGCTTCATCAGTAATGTTCCCAAGGATCTCGTTACGGGCAAATTCTGACAGTCCGTCAAAACCGGGGACAACTTTCTTGAGCGCACGCACGCTCGCTGAGACAGCTTGTCCGCGCGCATCAAGCCACTGGTAACGGTCTGACGGGCTAAGCTGAATTGTGACCCCTTTGCGCGTAATGGATGTTGGCGGCTGCCCAACTCCGAGACCCGCGTCATTAAACGCAACCGCTGCCTGCGATGGATCACGCCCAATAGTCGGCCCTACGAACCCAACGTTTTGCGACTGCTTCACCGGCTCACCGATAACATTCAGCCGTGGCGGCAGCGTTGTGCTGCCAGGAACAATAACCTGATCGCCAACCTTCACGGTTGGGATGCGTGCACGAAGCGCCGCTTCGCCTAGGAATGACTGGTCAACCATCCGCGTCTCACGAGACATGTCATCACCAAGGCGAGCAAGGAACGCAACGCCTGACGCGGCCGGGATTGCACGTCCAGCAAGGTTAGGCACAAGCCCATCGGCGTTCGCGTCTCCGCGACGCATCGAGTCATAGATGTCGGCCGCGTTCTTTACAAAAGCGAGCGACAGGAATGACCCAACGCCTCCTGATACAGCGCCCTTCACGGCTTCGGCAATAGGCCGCTGCGCGCCCTTAGATTCAGCATTCGCCAGCGCTTCCCGGTATCGCTCCATAGCCGTAACGATAGATGACATGGGGATTGCCCATGGCGTATTGTCATAGCTATACCACTTGCCGTCTGCGGGATTCTTCATCATGTTCCGCCCAGGGCCTTCGGCTGCCCACATGTTGTATGCAGACGGGCTATCCGGACCCTGCCCCGTAACACCACCGGACATGTACAGCCACCAGGATGCAGCCCCAAGAGCCGACCCTGTAACCACATCGCTGAACGCCTTTGCCTGTGCCTCGGGATCTCCAGCGAGCCCCTTATATCGCCATGCCTGCACGGCGGCACCAAGGCCGCTTGCCCGAGCCCCCTGGCGCAAGACGTTCTCAGGCGTGGTGGTAAAGGGCATGAGTGTGTGCATGGCAAACTTCCATGTGCCAGCGGCCTCGTCGCCTAAGTTTTTTCGTAACTCGCGCTCAACGGCTGCCATTCCATGCTTCGTGTAACTTGGGCTGCGGAGAAGGGTATAGTCGGATCGCTTCTGTGCTTCTTCGGAAATCCTGAGCACCACACGCGGGTCATCAAGTAGCTCGCCGAACGACTTCCCTGTTTGCCGTGCTTCACGAGAAAGCAGCAGTCCGCGTTCAGCCCCATAGAACATTGAGTTAAAGAAGATGTCTCCAGCGGCAAGCGGGCGAGACGAAATCATGTGGAGCAACTTGCCTGGCCAGCCAAAGCGCTCGGCCAGAGCCTCGCCCTGAACACCAGAAATATCCGCCAACTGTGCAGCCTTACGAGCCTGCTGGCCTGTATATCCGTGCGCCAGCATCTCGCCAGCGAGTTGCAAGCCTGCACCCATGCCCTGAACAAGACCTTGATACGCCTGGCCAAGATCGCCTCGATTGATAGTTTCGCCTCCATGCCGCAGCGTATCATGCAATGCCATTAGCGGAAGCTGGATGCCGAAACGAGAAGCACCCTGAAGTCCAGTTGAGATAATGTTTGTCGCATGCGTCTTCGGGTTCGTCAGCATGTTCAATGTTGACATGGTGATAACCGCGTCAAGCCCACTGCCCATCTTCAGCGTGGCCAGCGCGCGCCCGAGAGACTTTGGATCATCGGGGTTAATCGTACCAAGCGCAGCCCACAGGCCAGCAGCCTCTTCGTCTGTGACCTTCTTATCCCCAAGAACCCGCTGAAGCCCTTGCTGGATAAGCATCCGCGACATGTTCTTCTGGCGCTTCTGGCCTTCCGCGCCAAGCTCGCCGAGCCTGCGGTACGCATCCGTGGCCATACTGATAAGCTCGTCAGGGTCGCTTGCCCCATGGGCGCGGACAGCAGAGACAGAGCGACGCAGAATGTCAGCCGTATCCTGAAGCTCTTCTCGCGTGTAATATCGGGCAGCCACTTCAGCACCGCCCGCGTCAGCGTTATTGATATCGCGAACCACAGCGTTGAATTGCTGCCGCAAGTCAGCATTCTCTGGGTCGGTGTTAATCTGGCGGATCAGGCTATCAGCCTGCTCGCGCAATCCGCGCATCTTCTCCGTCGCCGCATCAGACGCGCGCCGCTTCGCGCGTTCCGCAATCCGCTTGTCAATGTCCTCAATGAATCGCTGTGCAGCCTTGTTCTTTCGGTCTTCCATCTTCGCAATGCTGGCATCAGTTTGTCGTTGCGATAGCTCCACCCATTTGTCAAGACGACTGTCAAATGCACTTTGCACTTCATCGGCAACCTTGGCGCCGATATTAGAGTGGTCGCGCATGGACCGAAGCATGAAGTCCAGGTCCTCACGAAGTGCCGCGTCCAGTTGCGCAAATTCTTCAGGATCAGGAACGCTGACTTTCAGATCGCCTGAGTCCATCTTTACGCGCGTACGAGACTGAATGATCTCGTCAATCTTCGCGCGGGCGGCCTTGGCCATGGACCGCACTTCTTCTCGTGTCTCAGCTACGCGCTCGCGGTTAATGATCTTCTGGATCTTATCGTCGATCTGCCGCTTCATTGCCTCGCGATAGGCAACCTGCTTCTCAAGTGACATTGGGCCAGGAAGCTTCTTCTCAATCACACCCCAGGCGAATTCACGCTCAGTAAGCGGAACGCCTTCCTGCATGGCCGTGTCGATCTTCCGTGTCCCGTACGCGCTGGCCATATCATCCCAGAGCTTATCCAGCGAATTCAGGATCGGGTTCTTGTTGCGGTTTGTAAGCTCGTCAAGATTCTTAATCTGTTGACGAGTTATTGAGTCGCCTTCTTCGGAGAACGTCCCGCGCTGCGCCCTGCGGGCGATGCTATCGGCAGCGCGGTTAACGGCATCGGCCTCGGTATCAGATATCTTCTTACCGGAAGCGCGCTTCCTGAGGATCTTCTCGGCGTCAGCAATCTCACTATCAAACTGCTTCATGCTCTCAAGCCACGCCTGAGAATCTCTCACATTTGTGACATGCTTAAACTGGTTCAGCATGCGCCCTGCATACGAGGCGGCATTTCGCTCACCGCGAATGGCAGCAAGGCCAACCACAATGTCTTCCATGTTGTCAAGGAAGTCCTGGCGCAGCCCTGGATCATCAACCATGGCCACCCGCGTCCCGTTCTCCAGAAGCTCCTGAACGGCTGCGCCAGCGCCTTCACGGAGCACTTGCGCTTGCGCGGCTCCTAACCGTGTATCCTGTGTGGCCCAGAACTTCTGAAGCTCATCAACGTTCTTAAACCCAGCAGCCTTTGCAAAGTCTTCTGTCTGTGCAAAGTCCGCGATTTCCTGACGCGACACACCGTCCGGAATCTGACGGGCGCGATCAAAGATTCGCCGCACCACCGGGAGTTGGTCTTCGGGAATATCCTTCAGGTATCCAGCCCCAAGAACGTGCTGGGCACCTTCTCGCGCAGCCTTTCCAGCAGCAGACTTCCCAACCTGCTTCAGCCCTCCCGCAATTGCAGCGCCAGCACCCAAGCCGAGCAGGTCAAACGGCCCACCCGCGATTGTGGACGGGTCGAGCACAGACGCGGCAACGTCACGCCCGGTGATCGGTCCGACGCGAGCCTGTTTCACTTCGGACGGGAGCGCTTCGGCAACTCCATACCCAAGCGTTGACCCGTACGCAAACGGGTTCACCGCTTCACCGCGTGATACGCGGGCGATCTCATCGCCCTTCGGCGTAAACGACTCGGCAACCCGACCGGCCCCACGAGCCAAGTCTTCAGGCATCGGGAATGCACGCTGAGCGTTCTCATCAGCCTGGGCCTGAATCTCTGTACCTGTAAGCGCAGACGTGTCAGGACTCATTCGCGGCTGAAGCACATCCTGCTGAACTTGCGGTTCGTTGTAATACTGATCGCGAACAAGGGGACCAGAATCAGCCACGCGCGGAGTGAACTCTCGTCGCTGAACAGGAGCAAGCGACGGAACCGTCTGCGGGGCAGCGGCCAGCGCCTCTGTCGCATCCATCGAGATAGGCATAGGCTGTGCCGCAAGAGCATCGGCTTCTGGTGTGCCCGGCATTGTGGCTTGCCGTTGCTGGATATCGGCCGCGCCCTGACTTAGATCAGACTTCTCGCCAAACCCCAACGCATCCCGGATCGCGTTACCGACCCGAGCCCACGGGTCCTGCGGCGGCGACTCAACCTGAACGTCTGGAGCACCGCCCAGGGAGTCAGCCGCCGCATCTGTGGGCGGCTCCGTCGCGAATGATGTCGCCCCATCATCCGGCGGAACATCGCCTGAGACATTATACCCCGGGATTTGGAAATCGCCAGGCTCCAGCGGTGCGGGCGATTGATCGTTGACAGGCTGCTGACTAAGCACAGAGTCCAGACGCCCATACGCGCTCGTATTAAAGCCTGCTGGCCTTCCTAGACCGCCCGGAACGTAAGCACCATCTGTTGCCCCGCTACGTGCGTCTGGTTCGGCTTGAGAGATTGTCGGAACAGTCTCTTCAGTGATGGCGTCACCGCGAACAGGAGCATTGGGCTGGTATGACGGAGGGGCGGATTGCTGGGCTGGGGTGGGCTGCACCGCAAATGGGTCCTTGCCTCCGCCAAACAGTGCGCGGTAATTGTCACCCGTCTTCCATGGATCGACGCTCACCTGCCCAGTCTCTTGAACGTACGTGGCGAGCTTATCTCCAGACAGCCCCTTCGCTCGCCCGCGACGGATCGCATCGCCCAGGTATGTGGATGCCGCAAACCGCGTAGCCAGATCCACGTCATTCACAAGGGTATTCGGGTCACCTTGAATGCCTTGTGCCTTGAGCCATGAGCGGAACGCGGGCATCTGGCCGCCCTCATAGAACTGATACGGGCCACGGCTCTGCCCCTGGTCTCCAATTGCACCGCCAAGCCCACCCTCGGTTGTCGCAACCGCCTGAAGGATACGAGCCCCTTCATCGTCCAGTCCGGTCGCCCGAGCCACTTGCCCAATACGGACAAGTTTTCCTTGATGGCTCTGATCGTATGCTCCACTCATTGCGGCCAGTGGGGCGCCAGCCGCCGCACTCGGCCGACTGCCTGCCACATACGCGGCCCCGCCGGGCTGTGTCAACGCCTCCGACTCATCGGTACCACCCAGTGTCGTGAGCGCCCCCGCATACGGAGACGGCTTCACGTTGGCACGGAACGGCTCCAGCATCGCGTCGTACGGGTCATTGTTGATCACAGGTGACGCTGGCGCACCTTGCGGGCTATTCTTCGCGACAAGATCCTGGAATGGGGTCAGCATCTCATCGTACGCGCTCGTCTGCGGCTGCATTGGCTGCGGCGGCGGGTCGGGGTCAGGGGCCGGGATCGAGGCCGTGTACCCGTCGTAGAGATCAGCAAGCTGCCCGCGCAGCCGCATATCCCGCGCGCCTTTCAGCACATCGAGCGAGATGTTCGTCATCGGTTAGGCGGCTGCCAACGGCGAGCCCTGGCCTATGCCTGACTTCGCGGCGATACCAAGGATATCGGCCATATCGTACCCGCTCGCCTCGGCCGCGCTCTGAAACACCCCGCGCTCAGATGGGTTCATCTTCCCCCACCACCCAGGATTGAGCTTATGGACACCTTGCCCAAGCAGGTTCCGCACCTGATCCTGGAAAATCCGCGCCTGCTCTTTCGGATCAGCGGACGGGCCGACACTCGTCACGCCGCCAGCCCCTGAGCCGCCAAGGTCGGCAATCATCCGATTCAATGTCATGGCTTCAGGCTGCCCACTCGGGGCGCCAAAATCAGGAAGCCCTGTCGCGCCAGTCAGGTTGCCGAGAAGGGCCGCGCTTCCCATGCCCGGGGCGCCGCGCACGAGGTTTGTGTATTGTAGGTAGTTTGCCGGCCCGCGAAGATTCGCCCCTAACCCAAGCAGGTCCAGCCCCAGCTTCGCGCGATTCGTTGCATCCTGCATCGCGGCTTCTTGCTGCCGCTGCTTCAAGGTCATGCGCGTGGTCTTGAGCGTGTTCCTGTTATTCATTTCCGCAATCGTGAGCGGCTGGCGGGAAATCTCACGCGACCCACGGGACAGGCTCTCGAACACAGAATTCCAGGCATTCGGATCGTTGTAGTCAAACTGAATGCCGGTGACCTCGGACATCTGACGGCCTAGCTCACGGCGCGCATCAAAGCCACCCGACGACTGCGCCCGGCGCTTTCTGTCCATGTTCGCGACATCGCGGTTGTACTTATCGTTGTCGATGTCACCCATCTTCAGGCTCCTGTTCCGCTTCGGATTCATTCCAGGGAGACCCGAGCGTGTTCATCTTGTTCACGAAGTCAATCTGCGCCTGTGTGCTCAGTGCTCGCTTGCCGGCACGAATCACTGCCGCGCGATACGGGTAGGCAGCCAGGCCGGCCAGATGACTCGCGCGCTGCATCGTGACGTTCGGGGACTCATCCTTATCGGCCGCCTGCTCAGCCGCAGTCATGGCCCGTTCCCACAACCCCTGCGGATCACGAATCACCATCGGGTCAGGCGTCCAGTACAACTCGCGCTCATCTCGCGTTGACGCGGGCTTTGTGCCCGGTGGCGGCCCAAGCTGCTCCGCGAGACTGTCACTGCCTTCCCGCATGCGGCGAATCAGCACGTTGTGCATGCGCTGCGTTCGGTGCTCTCGGGTTGGCGGCTGCGTCACGCGACCACCGGGGCTGTGCCAACCCCTTGGTTGGCGGCCATACTGGGCGCTTGCATGCCACCGCTAATCACACCAGCGAGCGACTGCTCCGCAAAGTTCTGGCCGCCCATGCCTTCCATGTCAGGCATCGGGGCGCCGCCCATCGCCATCGGGTTCTGCGGCACCCCGGCGTCAGCGCCAGCAGGCATGTACTCGCCGGGCAGGATCTTCACCAACTCCTGCTTGAGCAGCGCCTCGGCAATCGCGGCCTTCTCTTCGTCACCGATGGACTTCAGCGCCCGCTGCGCCTGCATCAACTGCCACCACGGCTGGTCGATCAGAGCGTCCGCGTCCGCCTCATCCATAAGCGCATCGGGATCGGTGACCCCCATGCCCTTCTCGTAAATCCAGCGTCTCGGCAACCGATGCTCATTGACCAGATTCCCGATCTGCTGAATAAGCGCCATATGCTCCTCGGGATTGATCGGGTACTTCGCGTGGAAGTTGAACACCCCGTCCGCGAGATCGGGGTCAACCTCTACCACAGAGCGGCGCATCGCACTCTCGCCATTTGGGCCAACAATGGGCTGGTTAATCGGGAGCACCACCGGACGACGCTTCTTCCCGATGTACGAGGCCTGCTTCATAAAGTTCCGCGCGGCCTGCTCGAACACCAGCAGGATCGCCCTTCGGATCTGCGTCACTGTGCCGAACGCATCCGCTTCGGCCACGTTTCGCGCATAGCCGCTCAGGCCGCCAGAGCCAGTGAACTCCGCGCTCGACACTTCCGTTCTGTCAAGTGCAGCGCCAAGCACACTGATGACCATGCCGGCGTCAGGGCCAGGCCCCACATTGATGGTGTCCACAAGATCGCCCAGTACCGGGGTGATCTTGGACGGGATAATGTCAACAATCGCTGGCTTCCCGTTTTCGGTCAGCCTCTCGATCAGTTCCGCGTCCGGCTTGTACAGCTTGCCGCCCAGGCCCATGGCCCAGTGCCGGTACACGAAACTGGTGAGCAGCGCGTCAATGTTTAACCATGATCGTCCAAATACATTCGGATATGGGACGCCGCGATCAAAAGGATCAGAAGCCCCGGGGAAGCTCCAGCCGTACTCCATCGTAACCACATCTGATAAATCGGTGATGCCGTGATCTTTTGTGAGATCAATAACAGCTTCTTCGCGCTCGCCGTCATGGGACTCCTTCCACGTACTTTGTCCATCCACACAATAGGACACGTATACGTGGCCGTCCGCATCGACACCCCACATCCCGTACAGCTTCACCGTGCCATCGCTGCTGTTTTCGTTGAACTGATTTGTTGGTGACCACACCGCATCTTCGCCCCAGCGATACCGCTTCCGGTACAGGTCCACCCTTCGGTATTCCGTGCACTCAATCAGGCCGTCGATCTTGATATAGCGACCGACACGACGCGGATTGATCGGCACATAGGAGAGACGGGAGAGTGGGCGCATACACACCGGGACATGCTCCGCGAAATACTGGTTCGCCATACCCTTGAAGTTCTCGGTGGTCTTAGGCAGATCCATCGTGAACTTCCGCGTCTTCCCTGGCTCCGAGTAGTAGTCGTCGTCTTCGTCACGACCCTTCTTGTCTACGCGGTATCGCTTCTTCGGAGTCTCGCCGTCCTCGTCGTACATATCGGGGATCTGCCCGATATCCCACCCGGCAAGCTCTGGGTAAGTGAGCAGGACAGCCTCACCCTCATTGAGCAGCAAGTCCACCATCACATCGTGGGGATACAGCAACTCCAATGCGGCCATCGCTTCACGCTCTAGCTCCTGTGCGGCACGAGAAGCGGCGGGCAGATCGGATGACCGATACCGCTCAAGAATGGGCCACTGCTCTGAAAGGCGATTCATGAGCTTCAGTGGACCCGTGTACTTTTGTGGAACAGAAACGCGGATAGATTCCAGATCAGGATTGTCTTTGGTAATCGACTCAGGAAGTGGCGCCTGCATCTCACCATTCAGCATGCGGCGAGACCATTCAATGCGGCCGATATTTCGCTGCGCAGCATCAGACTGATTCACCTGCTGATACAGGGCGGAAATATCCTTACCGCAAATGCGCCCGTCTTCCCGGTCGGCCATATGTCTCCAAAAGAGAAAGCCCGTACGGTGTCCGCACGGGCTTCAATCTCGTAATGTTATGGGCACAAATAGCCCAATCCCAGATATCATAGCATGTTACCGCCTTCTTGTGCCCATCCTTACGCGCATGTCAAGCGGTTGAAGTTTGCGGCCACCAAAACCAGACTTCTTGGACAGGTAGCCAAGCGCCATAGATGTGGTGTCTACAAAGTCGTCGTGCTTGCTTGTCGGGAAGCCCGCGTGTTCGTCCATCCACTCGTCAAGCCACACCGCGCTCTCTGGCAGCACAACACGGCCTGACTCAAAGATCCCGGTCACCGCCTCGGCACGCGACTCTTTACTACCGCGCTCCTTGTACGGAACAATTGGCATCCGAGTGAGCTTCAATTGCTGGATCGCTGACTGCCCACTCGCGGCATCCTCGATCAAGATGACGTTTGGATGGTACTCACTGTTCAGCGCGGTAATCTTGCGGATCAGGTCCGGAAATTCCCAGCGCCCGTGCACCGCGTGAATCAGGAAATACTTCTGGTTGCTCATGCCCCAGAGCGCCAGCGCGCTGTAGTCGTTCATGATCCCCGTCTTGAACGCGGAGTCAATTGTGAGCACCGTGAAGTTCATCTTGGGCAACGGGTCTTTCCAGCGGATGCCAAACGTTGACCGTTTAAACATCCCGCCTTCCTCGGCTTGCGGGTTCTGCATATACAGAGCCGCCCAGCTACGAGGGGGCATTGGTTCTTTAATCGCGCCCAGTGCATCAAGATCGAACCACTCGGGCCAGAGCGCGTTCCCAAACTCGTCAATCGCGGGCATGTTAATCACATGCCACTCATTCCCGCCGGGGCTATTCAGCACACGGGCGTACACGTCGTCCTCATGCCACCGGGTGCCACCCAGCACGATGGTCCCGCCTGGCATTAGTCGGGTCTGGGCAACATCCGTCCACCAGCCCCACGTTTTCTCGCGATAGACCTCGGAATCAGCGTCTTCACGGGATCGCAGGAGATCGTCGGCCAGAAGGCAATTTGCGCCAAAGCCAGTCAACGATCCGCCCACGCCAGCCGCAACCACAATGCCGCCACGATTGGTGGCCCAGCGGTTCGCGGCAGCCGAGTCAGACGCGACGCGGACTGAGAACGGGTAGCGCTGTGAGCCGAGAAGGTTCCGTACTTTCCGCGAATTGGACTCAGCCAATTCGGCGCCATAACTAGCCAAGATAAGCTGGTGATCGGGATTCCGTCCTAGATACCACGCGGGGAACCGCTCCGATATGTGGATCGTTTTGCCGTGGCGAGGCGGCATGAACACCGCGAGACGGTGAATGTCCCGGCGCTCTATCGCCTCAAGCGCGTCACAGAGCGCCCGCGTGTGCTTCGCAGACTGGTAGTTCGGGTCTACGCGCGCACAGAAGTCCCCGAGGTACGCTTGCGCCATCTTGACGCGGGCAACCTCAAGGAACTCCTCGGGGATATTGATGTCATCGGAATGCTGCGTTTCGATGACAGAGAGTATAGCGCATGACGGTTATGTCAATGCTGAAGTTACCGCATCAAACACGCCATGGTCGCATAACTGGCGCACGGCGCTGTCGGCTACATCGACAGCGACTGACACAGCCACGTGAGACGCTTCTTCCCCTCTGTCGTGTAGAACGTCGTCAATAACTCCATCATTTTCCTGGTACAGTTTACGGCTAACGTTCACTCCAGCACCGATCCGTTATCTGCCACGTCACCCCAACGGAACACCGGCACGCTATACTCATCGCCCACCTCAACGAGAATAGCCTCGTGGGCAATCCGGGTTACCGCGCCAGCAACTGGCGCAGAGACACCCATAAAGGCATCCTCCTGACCTGAGACTTTACGCTTAAGCCAGTAACGCTCTGCGCCCAGCCTAATCTTACCGTCAATGTCGCAAGGAATAGACATCAGCAGGTTAAACGCATTACTCATCACCGTTCACCGCTCCGTACACCGCCAAACAAACCGAATCGCAGACGACCATCGTCGCGCCACGGGCGACATGAACCAACCCGTAGTAGGCGCCCTGTAATGCCGGGACAGGATCGCAATTCTCCATTATGGATCTTGATAGGGTCCAGTCATGTAAGGCAGCAATCTCCGCCCCAGTGCTAAGAAGCGGACCTGGACCAGTTAACGCATAAAACACATTTGTGCTCACTTCCACCCTCCGATATGCCAGAGATCGCACTCCAGGCACAGGTATGCGCGCACCGCGACGCTTCTGCGGTGACGGACGTTCCGCGCATGCTTCTCCGCGTCAGCGCGTGACTTGTGCTTCAGCTTCCCCTCACAGGCGCTCAGTGCCCGGGCTGTCTTCTTGATGTCAATTCTCATTGGCGGTCTCCTGTTATGTCGCGCCCGATGGCCTGGACAAGCTCGGATAATGGGATATCGACTGCGTTATCCGCGACGCCGCAAACGCCGCGCCTTATATCGTCACTACGCGAACCACCGATGGCATCCATCGCGATGCGGGACGCGATGCCGATACTGCGACTCTCAAGGGTCCAGCTAAGAATACGCCCGGAGATAATGGCATTGTACCAAGCAATACCTCTAATCATGATTGCCCCCTTCATCATTGGCGATCTCCAATTGCAATGATCGGGAAAAGGCAACAGCTATACCGGATACCTCACCGTTAATCTTGTCTAGCATGGGCCTAGCGACCGCTCGCCTATCTTTGCCGAGAATACCCATAGCCTCGCGAACGGAAAATTGCGCATCGCAAGCCCCGAGCCTGACAGTGATATTAAGGTCATCAGTCATCGAGCATCACAAACATTTCCCGCTCAATCTCGCTAGATGTCGCCCCTGGAAGCACAAGATCCACCGCCCCGTACACCTGGAACAGGACCCCGTGCTCAACTAGGCCGTTCGCGGCTCGACTCACCGCGCCCGCAACCGCATGGTGACGATTGGTGGCTTGGCGCTCAAGCGCGTGGTCAGCGTTCATCAGCCACCTCCATCGAAAAACATCTCGACTATCTCGTCCTCCACACTGTGCGCCAGGGTTGTCACTACGTGCGCTGCGCCAAGGACGGCTAAGTCACGGCGCGCCTTAACCGACACTACGTCTCCCGTCGCATTGCTAATAGCGCCGCCGCCACGATAAAGCAGTGCGTCTCGGGGCTCACTCATCGTCAGCCCCCAGCGCTTCCGTAATCGCGTCGTCAACGCCCCGAACTGGAAGCAGCTCTCCGTACGAGGGTGACGTGCCGTCCCCGACAGAGAAGCGGTGAAGAATCATGAACCCAGTTACTCTATCAATCACAGCGTGCAGTTGACTGGCAAAGCGTGCAGAGTCTTCGAGGAAGCGGTTCATTGGATCACCGTGTCGTACAGATCGGCGTATAGCGTGGTAAAGACCGTATTGGCAACCTCGCCCACCGCTACCTCGCCCACTGCATCAACAACCTCGTCATACACAGCGCCGTGCACTGACCCGTACACCGCGTTGGCCACATCGCGGTCAACCCTGTCAGCCACTCGCCTCACGTTAGCCACGAAAGTGCCCGCCCATCACCACGGATGCCGCGTCGAACACCAACCGCTTGACGTTAGCCGATGTGTTGGGGGAATGATTCTGAAGACGGATGTCTCTGTACGTCGCGCTGAACACCTGGCTAGCCACCGCGCCAGACACACCGCCGTCTACTGTGCGAATTATCACCTCGTCAAAATACGTATCAACCACAGACATCACCGCGTCATTTGCCGCATCGGCACTGGACGTCACGTCTCGCCTCACGTTAGCCACGGATGTCTCCGTCCACCGCGTCGGACACCGCGCCGGACACCGCGCCGGACACCGCGCCGGACACCGCGCCGTCAACCGCGTCGTACACCGGGACGTACACCGCGTCGTACACCGCGTCGTACACCGCGCCGTTCACCGCGCCGAACACCGCGCCGAACACCGTCCGCTTCACGTTAGCCATTCTCAACCCCCATTCCTGACCCACTGTAGCACCGCCACCACCCCCTGTCAAGAGCCTGTCAATCATGATTGTCATTTGCCTGAAAATAACGGCTTTTACTTGACATAAGATTCGTCGTTTTCAAATCGTGACGAATCAACGACGAATCTTATGTCAACCTACGAGCCCTCTCCAATCTCAAAACCTCCATTTCACACACCAAACGTCCAGACATCTTAGCTGTCAATCGCGATTGACGCGAAAAATTTGAGTGGATTTTAATCTCCCGGAGCCCCCGGTAACCGGACCCCTGACCCCAGCCCCCACACCCCCTTTAGGGGGGGTGTGGGGGCTGGGGTTGAATCAGGGGCTCCGTTTTGACCGTTGGGAGTGGGCCAGCTCACGAGGGACGGGTAGGCGATATCGGTCTCCGCTGACACAGATGCCTGCTCCGGGGACCGAGGGAAAAGCTGCCAGCATGAGACCGATTCTGTCCCCCCGCTCACAGCTCGGCGCACTTCCCCGAGGATCTGGTCATGGATCACGTTTCCCACAGGTCTGTGCATTACAGGTTCTCCGGGGGCTGGGGCTCAGGGGTCACGAAAACGGTTGGACGTTCAAGCACAGATGACACAGCACGCCATATTGGTGGCTGTACCGCGAGATGGGATGCTGCATAGCCGGCAATGCGGGCAGACGTGACGCGATACACATCGGCGTGCAGTGGTGTACGGACATCGTTCCACAGCTTCCATGTTTCGCCTCTGAGTTGGCGGGTACGGTTCACTGCGACTCTCCCTGATTGTCTGTGAGCACAGAATGCACAGAGAGCCATGTCTGTTGCTCAGGAGTGGCGAACTCCACGAGCGTGTGGAAGACTTCCGCAACGCCGCGATAGGACGCGCTGGTGCGGATGGCATCTACGGCCGGCCAGGGCACCAGTTTGATTTCACTTCTGCAGTTCACTGGGACGCCTCCGCTTCCCGCATCACGAGCCAGGCGGCAATGCTCACGAGGTCAAACATGCGTGGCGCATCAATGCCCTGGGCGCCGTATACAACACCGTGGATTGCGTGGGCGTGCTTCTCTCGAACCGTGTCCGCGACGGCCGAGCGGGCAACGGGTCCAGCGCTCCAGTTCTTTGCTAACAGGATTTCCTTGCGGTTCATTGTGACTCCCCGTTCACGACTTCGGGATCGTCAATCACGAGTATTGGGCCAATAGCCCCGCGAATCTTGGCCGTAAAGTCGTCAGATTCCAGCCAGACGTGTTCACGCACCGCTTTGTCCAGCGTGATGCCGAAATCAATCAGTGGCAGCTCAATCTTGCGGGCGCGGTTCACTGCTCACCCCATACAGCTTCGTCAGCGGCAACGCGCAACTGATTGTCAAGATCACTCTCGCTCCACAACGGGCTCACGAGCGCGTCTTTCACCCGAGACAGCGGCCCGCCCTCAAGGGCAACTCGGTATTCTGAGACATCGATACTCTTGCCATCGGCCTTCTTGAAACAGGCCCAGTGCACAGATCGTTGGATATCCATGACGCGACGGGCAGGTGTGGTCATTCCGTCTCTCCTCCCAACTCCAGGTACACATGGTCGTCAATCACGTTACCGGGGAGCCATTGCTGATCCTCGATAGCCAGGGCGCCGTCTATGATCTCGTCAATTCGGTACTTTGGCGCAACCCCAAAGGCTGTGGCCGAGCACCGATGCATGACTACACCCTCTGTGGCGGAAAGAATCTCATTGCTCACACCACCCATCAATCAACCTCCATTCAAATCGTCGCCAGACGCACACAGCGGGCCTACAGTGCCCTTGATGTGCCATTCTGGTATTCTGAGACCACTTCAGGATTTACGGGCGGCTGTAGGGCCGCTATGACGCTCTCGTGAGTTTCGTGATTGGGCGGTGTCTCTAGGCGGATAGATACCCCGGGTGGCGCGCTTCGAGAGATGCAGTGCATGAATTGCCAACCTGTCGCCGTGAGGCGGTCTATTACGGCAGTCATTCCTCGCCATCCAGGCAGGTCGTAATCCCATCGTGAATCTCCGTGACGGGAAGGGCGCCAGAGGGTACACTGAAGATAGAGTCATATTTGGACAGGGGGATGTCGTTGTGGACAACCAGGGCGAGAAGCACATCCTGTGTGATCGCTTGTACAACGCAACGGCTAGTCATCTGTGTTCACCAATCCAGCTCCTCATCCTGCACGGCGGAAACAACCATGACCCCTGCATGCGCTTGGGCTCCCAGAATATCGGCATCGAGGATCGTGTGGAAGTTATCGCGGTGTATGTCGTACAGCCAGTAGCCAGAGCCTAGCGGTATGGTCGCGGCATTCTCGATTGCGCGAGAGTGTTTCTTGACGACTCTTTCCCAGATGGCGTTCTGTAATACGGTCATTGCCCCTCCATTCACCGATACCGTAGCACACTCTGGAAATTTTGTCTAGCCTGGACACCCCATGGGTACCTTAACGCGCGCACGGGGGCGGGGTCCTCGAACACCCCCTCCCGTTCTGTCAACCTGGCGCCCGTCCCCCCGACTGCCCACCCCGTCCGGCCGTGTCCATCTATAAGGATGGCCGCCGGTGCCACCCCTTGACAGCGCCCCAGCCCTGTGCTACAGTGGCCCTAGGTCGCGGCTGGCAGTAGCCCAGCGGGCCGGGAGTGTGGAGTGATGAACAACAGCGAGACTGGCCGCGTGTGGCGCCTGACCAGCGATGCTGGCGATGTGTCCCTGATCGTTGATCGGGATACCCAACTGGCGGATCTGCTGTTGGCGCACGCCATGTGGGATGACTGCGAACTGGCGGAGGTGACAGCATGACTACCGCGCACGGCGTTAACTGGACGGGCGATCCTATTTTATGGTCGCGTAACCGTTGGTTCGTGGGCGTGCCCGGGGATTGGCGACTGCCGCGCGTTGTGTTCGGCCGTCGATATATGCCGACGCGCGATAATACAGAACTACTCTACGGCCGAGTAGTCGGCCCTTATCGGACGCGCAAGGATGCGTTGGAGCATATCGCGTTGGGCTAGCCTACCACCCGACGGCCACCCATAGAGAGACTGTCAATCATGATTGACAGTCTCTTCTGCTGTCTCCAGCGCATACGGGCAGCATGCCAGTGAGACCGCTTCCACGTCCCCCGGGTCCGCGCCACGGGAGACGGCATCCTGTACGGACAGCACAGAGTGCCCGAGATCGCCCAATGGGGACGTTGGCCCAGGAACCGCGCGCCGATCCCCCCTCGCGCCAACGGCGCGCGCGATGCTGGCCACGGATTCGCCAGACGATTCCGCGATCCTGAGTACACGTAGGTATAGCTCGGTACGCGCCGGCCGAAATTCACACGCATCCGAACATCCGCCGCACAGTTTGGCGATGGTCAGCTGGCCTTACGCGCGCGGTCCGCCAATTCCGTGATCGCCTTGGCGTCCTCGACTGATACGCGGGACAGGAGGTCTTCGAACGATCCCGGGTCGCCGGTCTCCTGACGGGCCACAGCTTTACCTTCGATCCGATCCGCGATCCACATGGCCGCTTGGAGATCGCCTTTGGCTGCCGCGCGCCACATGGTGTCTTGAAGCGCTTGCAAGCGTTCCGGCGTCGCACCTTGGAGCAATGCATCGGTGATATGCCGCCGCTTAGTACGGCCGGACGGGTTCCCACTGACGCCGGGCATGAACCCTTTACCCGTGACGCCGCCAACCATCTTAGGTTTGGGCGCGTCGTCTTGCGGTTTCGTTGAAACCAACGCTGCCAATCGTACCACCGTATCAGCTTCCATATCACCTATTGTTGACTATTTCTATCAACAAAGTCAAGTACATGGTATGACGAAAAGTCATTGAAACGCGGGATATTGGCCCACCGTCCCACGATTGCGTTGTGACAACCTGGCAATGGACATCGGTTGCATCGGTGGTATCATGTCCGTAGCACAGCAACGCGGCAGACTGGCCGCAAGAATGGAGCGACGGAATGACCAGCTACAGCATCCCGCGCGATAGTGACGGATCAGTCACAGCGTTCGCGTGGCCCGGCGGATACCCGATGTACTACGTGACGCGGGATGGACTGACAATCTGCCCTCAATGCGCCGGAGATGACGAAAAGAATGACTCCGACCCGGTAGTAGGTGGTGACGTGTTCTGGGAGGGGCCGCCCATGTGGTGCGACGATTGCGGCCGCGAGATGGAATCCGCGTATGGCGACCCGGACAACGATAGCGAGGATGAGTCGTGACCCAACGCACAATGGCCCAAGCGATCGCCGAAACCGTGACCGCGTATCACAATTGCGTGAAGTCCGGCAATGCAGAATGGGAGCTGCGCCATCTTGAGACGTTGTACCGTCTAGAACGTAAACTGCCGCGCGGTAGCGGGGTTGACAATGGGACCAAGATCGAGCTGTGGAGCGCCGAGAAGAAAATCGTCCTCGCGTGCTCATTCCACCACATGGACGAAAACGGATTCTACGATGGGTGGACGGACCACACAATCACGGTGACGCCAACATTCTCCGGCATCCACGTTCGCGTGGGTGGTGGCCGCCGAAACAACATTCGCGAGTACCTGGCAGACCTCTATCGTGAGGCGCTGTCAGAAGTCACGGACCTGTAGGGGGAATCATGACGAACGACCAAGAATACGTTATCTCCATTGGCCGCCCATGTGCGCCAAACCTTCAGCGCCCCCTGTTGTGGACGCGCATAGCCACCCGCTACTCCCTCGCGGACGCTGAATGGCAAGCGGCGCAACTGGCGACCACGTACGCGAACAATCTGGACGCGCTGGAGGTGACCGCGTTGATCCCCGACCCGAAACACGGGGAATGGTATGCAGAATGGCGGAATCAAGACCGCTCGCTCGATTGTGCAGCCATTCGGATTGCAAAAGCAGGGTAAAGCGAAACACTCAGCCATCGATGGCTGAGTGTCTGCCCGAGACTGGCCCCTCGGCATTGACAAGCTAGGCCACAATGGAGGAACGCGACAATGGGCAACGAATCACGAAAAAGGGTAGCGGACGCATGGCGGGGCGGCCGCCCATGCCAGGGGGCAAACGTATCTACCGATGGCGACAGCGTGTATTCCTACGCGCACAAGGCGGGACACACGGAGCATAAGCCGATCGTAGCCGGCACGGGCGCGGGCGGTAGTTGGCCTCCTTACGTGGAACTCCCGAACGCGATGGGGGCGATCATTAAGGTCGCGTATGACTGCCACTACAGCGTGACCACTGCTAAACACTGTAGCGCGTTTAAGGCGGTCGCGGACCGTGTGATCAGTTGTCTGGAGTGCATGGGCGGGGGGAAGTCATGAGCAACCGACTAAGCAAAGCCGACCAGGAGATGCAAGACAAGGCTATCGAGCAGCTGCGGGAGATATTCCCGCCCGGCTCGACCGCGTACACGATTCTGCGCCACGTGTCACGGTCTGGGATGATGCGCCACATCAGCGTCATCGGCCCCAACAATGAGGATGTGACGTTCTGGGTCGCGCGGGCCATGAACGAGAAACAGGACCCGCGCAACGGAGGAATCAAGGTCTCAGGGTGCGGGATGGATATGGGCTTTCATCTCGTGTACGGGATGAGTCACACACTGTACCCGTCAGGCTACCCGTGCTCAGGGTCTCGCGACACATGCCGGAGCGCCGAGCATCGGCAAGGGCGACGCCACGGCGACGCGCCTGTGCCCTACAGCCCCGACGAGACGCATACAGACGGCGGCTACGCGGTCTCGCAACGCTGGCTGTAGTTCATCGCAGACGGGCGAGAGTGGGCCGCCTCAGGCCCACTCATCGTTAATGCGGCAGCCCCGGTCCGAAGCCCAGGGGCACATTGAGAGTCGCAGAGTAATGGAGGAAGCATGACGATCATCGAGGCATACCAGTGCGACGTGTGCGACCGTAAGTTCCTGGATGTAAAGGAGGCCAACGATCACGAGAGACGGCACGCCGAAACGGCAGCATTGTGGCCGTATGGGAGCGCTGTAGAGTTTCCGGTTACTCAGCCAGGCGTCCACAACGAGGGATCATGGACCCAATGGGTTTGGGGGACGGTTATCCGGGTGGAAGGCGAGTCTGCTCGCCTTGTGGAGTCAATCGACGGCTCCCGCCGATGGTGCCATGCGCGCGATTTGATTGCTGAAAGGATCTAAGCATGGTCATCTCAGAACGATTCAAGGCCGCGTGCCGTCGAGCGCGCGATGAGGATGGATACACCCATGTCGTATCCGTGGCTGGGAAGTACAGGGCGACCACCTATGTGCATTGCTGGTCAATCGGGGATCTCCTAGCATGGCCAAACGGAACACACCTCGGGGGCCGCATGACGCCACGGCAGGGCATGTGGACTGGCCACATGAACACGCGGCATCTCTGGATGGGGTCAGAGTTTCGCGACTCGATCTACTACCAGGACCTGATGCGGCGGTATGCGAGCGTGAAGGCGCAGTCATGAAAACCGCAGCCGTCATGATCGAGCGGGTATCCCTCGTGTGCCCGGAATGTCGTAACCCGTGGGTCCTGGACCATGATTACGCGGACGGACTGCCTGACGGAATCGTGTCCGCGACACGAGAGTGCCCCCGGTGCGGCACCCGCTACCGCATACCCGCGCTCGCGTTCAGGGTGGGAAAGGCCCCGAGGTAATGGCTAACGTGAAGCGTGTATTGCCGGATGGGAATGCCTGGAACAGCCCAGTGTACGAGGCGGTGGGCGAATTGGCATTCGGCTCGGCTTACAGCCAAATAAGCGTCATGACATACCGCGCTGTGCACGATGATGTAAGCAACCCATTGCACGACGAGGTGCACGGAGCGGTACCGGCTGAGAATAGATGGGATATCGAATGAATAACGTGAAGCGCGAACTCAACGACACCGTAAACCAACCCGTGACTTACAGGGCGTTCATGGCCATCGCTACCCGAGACCCATTCTTCGGGCCAGTGTACAGCGACGCGAAGGATATCACCTTCCATATATCAGAATCAGTGGATGGGGTAATTGGCCACCCGCTAGAGCGCGCCGCCGGCGAAGACGTTGGCAGCCTGGCTCCGGAGGGGGTGTGGTGACCGACATCCAGCTTCTCACCCTCAGCATAGCCGCCATGCTGGTTGGCCTAGCGATCAGGATGTGGTATCCTTAAATCACGAGGCGGGGCGCGACCAAACACCACCGGGGAAACCCGGTGGTGTTTTTATGTGATACCATTGCCGCGTCCGGGTTTGGCCCCCTGGTTACGACAACGCAACCCCCTGTTTCGTGTGGATCGAGGCAGGGGGGTGTGTTTGTTTTACGACTTGCGAAATGCAAACTGAATGGCAAGCGTAAGCTCCGAGACGACCCGCTCTACCTGACCCATGTCGGCAGCCTGATGATGGTTGGTGGCATAAGACACCAGTTCGTCTGTTAGGCAGTGCACGTACTCATGGATCACGTATTTCTCTAGCTCGCTATCGGATGCGCCTAGTACCTTCTCAGTGTTCCACCGTATGACCGCGTGCAGATACCGCCAATCAGCATGGGTCTCCGCCACGGCTGAGCACAATGCCCCTGACTCCTCGGTCCACGGCGTCCGATAGAACTCCGGCGTAATGTCCCACCGACTCAGATTCAGCACATCCTTCCATCTCGCCATTGCTTTCTGTATCCGCTTCTGCTGAGTCTTGTATTCCCTGTCGTCCATCCCCCGCCCCTTCCTCGACCCACTGACAATGATCCATCACTCGTGTCTGCCCGCCACCCACCACCACTCGGATCTTCTCAATCCTGATATTCGGGTGTGCGATGATGGCCCCCTTGACCATGTACGATGATCCGCCCCGCCCCTCACCAGCAGCTTGCGCAACATCGGCCAGGACGTGCTGCCCCGGGTGCTCCTTGAGCCACAGGATAGCGCGGTCAATCTGTACATCGACGGGCGTCTTCTTAGGCTGCGTTGCCCCAATGATCTGATACACACGCGAGGAAGACAGCGCGTCCTCCTCGATCCTGCGCCGCACGTACTCGATCCGTGTGCTCTTTCGTAGCGCCTCATAATCAGACTTCTGCAATCGGCTCGCGGCCGGCCCATACAGCGCTGCGGCAATCTGCGTCGGGGTCATCGGGCCGCCGTGCTCCAGCAATACGGCTTCTATGTCCTCCGAGGTGTTGTTCTTGCGGAGTCGGCTACTTCGAGAGACCCGAGCTTCACGGCGGGCAATGGAGATGCGCGCCGACTCCTCATTCCCACAGCGGAGGCACATCCCGACATGCGGCATCCTGCCATTGCGGCAGTTCCCAGTGCACTCCCCGAGATTGAGCGCGGCCAGGCTGTGCAATCGGACCTCGTGGCACCCGGAGCAGAGCCCGTATACGGGCCTATCCTTCGGCCCGTCGTCAATGAACACGTCATTCGTGCCCGGGAGGGCCGCGTAAATACTAGCGCCCATTGCTGCCCCCTTGGGCTCTTATTGCATCAGGCACCGCGCCGCCCACCGCGCCGGACACCGCGCCGTCCACCGGGACGCCCACCGGGACGCCCACCGGGACGGACACCGCTTTGTATGCTGCGTCGGAAATCATGCCATTTAACGGGACTGACACCGCATCGTTTACCGCACCGCGCACCGCGTCGTGTACATTCATATTACGACTCTCTCGCCTCAGCAAGCTCCTTCAGGTGCCGCTCTGTCATCGTGCGCATCGCTTCCTGAAGCACCATGATCTGCTCATTGAGGTTCGCGATCTCGTTCTCATACTCACGGCTGGTCCAATACATCAATCGCCACCACTCCCCAGCCCCGCGCTCACCATCCAGCGTCGTCACTGTCAACCTCCGCATCACGCAGTATTTCCTCTATCCGCGCAAGTCTCTCTCTGAGATCATCAACCGAGCCCTCGCAATTGTCAAGCCGCTCGTAGATGTAGTCGAGATCAGTGCTCATCGCGCCGGCGCCCATCGGACATCATCGCTGTACGGCTGATCGACAAGGACAGCATCCCCGCACGCGCAGACTGACCCCGGCTCTGTCGCGCCCATCCAATCGTGCTCTTCGCCGTATTCGTCCTCAGTGCACTGAGCCATATGCTGATAGCAGTCACGGGCCACGAGGCCCCACCCGATGTACGTAGACGGGTGTTCGTCATGCGTCCAGAGATCGGGCAGGGTTGGGTGTGGCATGTAACCGAGCCGTTCTGCGGTCCGCCGGAGCCTGATTGTGTCATCAGTCATCTTTCAACGCCCTCTCACAGTCTTCCAGTGTGATTCCGAATGCGCGGAGGAAGTCCCCGAGGGAGATCCTTTCTGACCCTATGCCGACGGACCCGTCATACCACCCTCCGATATAAAACTGCCTGCACGTCTTCATGTACTCGATGTGCACACCGGAGCGCGCCCAGTCCCCAGCGCAGAAGTCTTTCCGAATCGGCATGGTACAATCCCCTCCGCTGCCCCGATGGTTCAATGGTAGAACGCCCGCCTTGTAAGCGGGGGATGGGTGTTCGACTCACCCTCGGGGCTCTAATGGTCAGCGGCTTCCGCTAACGGCGCCTGGCCAGGTCGGCGCTAATGGAGCTGGCATCGAGCCCCGCCCAGTACAGGCGGGGCTTTTCTTTGTTACAATAGCCATGCACCGAGACAGATACACCGTGTCCGATAGAGCCGTTACCCTGGAGCCGTCAGGGGTGAAGCCATGTACAAAGCACGGTGAAGCGCGGCCAGCTCGTTGCACTACCCCTCCAGTCTGCTTCGGCGGCTGGACCGCCCAGCGCAGCGTCATGGATGACTGGCTGGTGCAGGAGCCCCTTTCTCCCGTTCCACTGCATCAATCCAATCAGCCAGCGCGCACCACGAATCGCCGTGATACCCGCTCTCTGAACGCCACCGCCGTCCCCGGTAGTTGCAGCTCATCGGGCAATCGTCATAGACGAGCTGTGTGGTCCCCGGAGTGGCCAGCATCATCGTGACCGCGTGGTCTTTCGCCCTGCGCTCAATGGTCAGCATCATCATTTCCCTCTATTCACTGTAACCCGAAAGCGGAGCATCAGTAAGAGCGTCATAGCGGCGAGCGCTTGCCACCAACTTATCTCCGGCCCGCCAATGAATGATCGCACGACATCTCAGACCCACTGAATCAGAACTGTCCCCGCGAGAGCCGCGATAAGAAAAGCACAACCCGGCGTTTCCTTCTCGGTCATCCGTTGCACCCCGCATGCTCTTTCAACACCGGCACGAGTTTCGCGGCCACTTCCGTCGTGATAACGAAGTCAGACGCACACGCATCAGCATGCACAAGCACCTTCCACGCGAGCTTCAACCGGGCAATGATCCCGCGCTCCCGATACCCATCAATGAGCGTCAGCGTGCACCACTTGTCGTCATCGTCCACCCAGGTATCAAGCACAAGGACATGCCCGTGAGTGCAGGCGCATCGCGCGAGGATGGTTTCATCATTGGGCATCAGATGACCTCCTTCACAGGTCTCTGGCGATCCCGCCACGCATCAATGGCGACTTGCCCGTCAATGCTGATGTCGTATTGATTGCGCTCCGGACGGCCAAAATCTGAGCCCGTAATTTTGATGAGCCGCTTTCTTAGCAGTGCGTAGAACGTGACAGGGTAAAATCTGAAAAATCCTAGAGTGCTCCAGCCGTCGTCGTCAGTCCAGACAACAGAGTCTCGACCACGATCTATCTGGTCCAACACCCGAGCTTGCGACTTGCTAATCCGCATCATCTCCCCCTGATCGCTGGTGAGCGCCCCGGCCGGGGTTGTCTCGGCCGGGGCGCGGTTAATTACGCGCAGCTCCAGGCGCTCCAGTTACGCCATCCCCGGCTCAGCGAGAGCGCCGCCCTCACGTTGGCCTAGGGGCGCATCTGACAAAAGTCTAAATTTCCACCGCTTGCCCGAGATGATCTCATTGATCAAACTGTTCACGACACCATACTCGCGAGATAACTCTAATTGTGTTACCCCGCCATTCCCCCAACGCTCCCGAATGCTATCAACGTCATGCCACGTGAGTTTTGATCTTGGGCTCTGTGTTCCGTGGCCAGCCAATTCAGGATGAAGGCGAAGCCTGATTTTGTCTCCTCGGCATTGTCTATCCTTCGTCACTTTGTCCTGGTTATTCACTGATCGAGACGCGAGGAATAGGTGCCCCCTGCGCGGATAGGGTATTCCGTCCACTTCGTAAACACCAACATCATCATGGCGAACACAAGCAGGTACATCACAGGTGTGGCAGACTGTCTGTTCTGGCGACGGCCAATATCCGGTTGCAATAAACCAGGCGACCCGGTGAGCAAGGTAACAACTACCGCAGCGCCCACCCTTAGAAACCCGGCCATACCCATACTCTGATAACGATCCGCGCCACAGCCAACAACCATCAGGCGTGGCCGTAACATGGTCCCAGAAACGATTGGCGACAGGACGCCTGGTGGTAGAATTAACACGCATCTGGACCTCCAATGTCCCGGTGTCAGGGGCCAGGACGTTTCCGCGTCGCTGGCCCCTTATTTTACACCTTTCAGGCTCTACAGCTCCATTGCTGCCAGAACACGGACGGAGCGTGTGGACTGAATGCCCACGCCAGTCCATCCACGTCCCACCAGTAGGCGTCCGGGTGGCCGGACTGGTACAGAGCGCGTACGTCGATGTGATCCTGCTTGAAATGCTTCGTCTCGTACCAGGCTCCTCGCGCGAGCCACTGGCCTACGCCAAGTTCACCGCTGGAGCCGATCAGGTCGGTGCGCCACTTCCCCCCGGTCTCGCACCGGGCAATGCCGAGAACGCGCTGGGCCGATGCGCCCCAGGCTTCGGACCGCTCCACGATGAGCGATTGCAATTCGTCGCGGGTCAACATCGACTCCGCGAACACGGGCCTGACTCCGCTCGTTCCGATCACGTAGACTGCTAACCCTGCCATCACGGTAGCGCGGAACCAGGTCTTGACGGCCACTATGCAGTGGCTCCTGTGTGTTGTCGTGCCATAAGGCACCTCCAAGGGCATATCGCCCTGGCCCCAGAGCAAGGAATCGAACCTCAGTCACCGCGTTTGGAGCGCGGCTGCCTACCACTGGCGACTCTGGGGGGGGTGATGGTCAATCTGGGTTCATGAAGGACCCGATGAGCATCACAATGAAAACGAATGGGGCAAAGAAAATCGGCACAGATGCCCAAGCTGGGAGTGCGGACAAGGAGAAGGCAAATGTTACCCACCAGGCGAGCGCTCCCATTATGGCCACCACAATGGCTGCGCAGACGATTGCAAGAAATAGTCTCTCGGCGCTACTTGTCATGGCTTGTCTCTGAATCGAATCGCGCGATCATGTTGTTCAGTTCGACGTGAGCACGCCGCACGCTACTGTGCCAGTAGTAGTCACCAGCCCCGCCGTTCTGGTCAGCCTCTACTAGGTGGCAGAAGGTGCGCGCCGCATTGAGTACCTTCATAAGATCGTCTTTGTCGCGCTCCAGGCCAGCTATGAGCTCATTGCATGCTGCATGCCAATTTCCCGGGTCAAGGTCGTCTTCGGTGCTCACGACTCCACCTCGTCATCAATCCCGATCACCAGCGCCAACGCTTCGGGGGAACATCCGTACACCGCTGACCCATCTTCGCCGCCATCGAACATGACCTCGCATTTCCCGGGCTCAGTGACGTAAACGGCAGCGCCATCAATGTACTTACGCGACTGGTACGACCCAAAATAAGCAATGCGGTCGACGTTCACATATCGAGTTTCCGTCCCGTCATAATTCGGGACCGCGATGAATCTAGGGCTCACCTTGCATCCTCCCCGCAACCCTAACCGTAGGCTTGGCTTCGGCCAAGCATTCCTCTGAGCAGAAATTCATAGATGGCCACCCGTGTGGCCCATTCCATTGCTCGCGGACCCATGATCCAAGCGTGCACTCCTCAGACTTCCCGCACACGTCACAGATCGCGATGTGCTTCTCGGCCATCACGCCAACTCCTTTGCTTTCTTGCCCGAGATCGCGTCCTTGGATTCACGGCGCTGATCTGCCCGCGCCTGCGCGGCATCGTCTTCAGCTTGTGTCAAGCGAACAAGGAACCCGTACTCCTGCTCGCTATAGCGCCTTCGGCACCAGGAGCAGGTATAGGCCGGGCCAGGAAGATCGGACACATAGCCTCGGCATCGGGCTCCTGTGCCTGTTATGCCAGAGCAGCGTGGCGCGGTCACGGCTGCGGATCCGTCGTGACGGAATGCTTCGCCAGGGCCTTGTTAATGATCTTGGCGGCGTCATCATGACCACAGGCTATACGGGAGTATTCTCCCATTACCTTCGATGAGTCAATCCATGTGTCGCCAACCTTGACTAATGCCATCGCAAACCTCCATTACGATTACTGTAGCACGGAACGGCTAGGGTGTCAAGAGATGGCTCCCGCTTCCGCAATCTCTTCGACTTCATCGTGAATAGCATCGTCTATGACGTCAAGCGACTGGATGTACTGGTCCACGGCGAGGTCTATGGAGCTTGAAATCACCGCGCCCACGTCAGGGTGCGTTTCTCTGAAGACGGCATCCGCAATACACTCATCCATCACGCAACCTCCGTAATCATCACCCGCAGCCCGGCCGCCCCTCGGTCCTCGGTCATGGACCCCCACTCAATGCGGCCGTAGATGTCCTTGTCGATCACATTCGCGTCCACGATCCCGTCAGTGATCGGTTTCATCCTGGCTCTGTCGTTCTCCTCGTCAGCTACCCCAAGAGCACGACGCAGGACCACCACATCTATCCGTACGCGGCCAAGTGGCGGTATCCCACCATCTCGGCACAAGCGGGCGCTCTCAGAACGCCAGAGCTTGTTGGACGAAGCCCTCGTCCTCCAGTGCAGGCGAGCGTTCGGTGATGGCGGATAGTTCTGGAACTCCAGAAGCCATGAGCGCGGAGGCCGCACGCTCATAACGCTGCAAATCAACCCGCCACGCGGCGACTTCTGCTTCCTGCCAATTGATCGGGAGCGCGGCATTCAGGATCTCCCAGTATCTTCGGAATAAGTCAACCTGCATCTCCCATAACCTGTCTTCCGCAGCGTCCAGGGCGGCTTGCTGCCGCTTGGTAAGTTTACGTGACATCGAGAATATCCCATCTCAACGCATCCGACACGACAGACCCGGCATGCGCTATGCCGCCTATGGCCTTGTAGTAAATTTCGCCCGTTTCGGGCCACATAGATACCGGAATAACGGATACTGGCAAGGCAGGCGGAATGATAACCCCAGGGTGGTAGTTTATCTGCGCGGCTCCGTCTCGATGATGCCAATCAGCCATCGTCAACCTCCATTGACACGATTTCGTTTACGGCGGACTGTGCGTGAACGACTCCACCGCAACATGGCTCGAAAACCGAAACCTTTGCACGAAGCCAAGGGGCAGGGACAGTGTTGTGGTCAAAGGCGTCGGCGATAGCAACATGGCTCGGGGACACCACGCCTGCATGAATACGGAATGCCAGGTCGCTGCGCAAGCTTACCCGACCCATACGGATCATCACTGCTGGACAGCGTGGGGTGACGATTCGTCACCCCACGCTGTCCAGCCCTTCATTGAATGGCGAGCAAACAATTCTAGGAATGGTCCCGGGGAGCAGCTTTCTATGATCGGATACACCTCGTCCGGCTTTCGGCTGTGCTCTCGTTTCCGTGTCGCGATCAAATTGACTTGCCGGCGTCCAGGGGCAAGCGTGCGCAGTTTCCCTCGCACACCAAATAGCACAGGCTCAGTCACATTGCGAAAGTAAAACCCCACCCCACGACCGTCGCTGGCGCCGTCCTTCCGAATCTTGTGCCAAATTAGCACAGTCTTATAGGTAAATCCCCATGCGTCCAGAACGCGGAGGCCTTCGGCAAGCAGAGCATTCGGTACCCAGAGATAGCAGTGAGACTGCTCGGCCATGACATCCCCAACGGGCATGCTGGCGATTTCCTCGGTTGTCATTGTTCCGTACCGAGAAAGACGCCTGTGCTCCGGGGCCACCTTTCCGGTTCGGTTCATGAACCGCCAGGGCGGATCAGCCATCACCGTGCCGAATCGGTCGCCGCCCAACGTCGCAAGCGACAGGAAAGTATCGAGACCCACGTCGCTGCCCGAACTTACCCGACCCATACAGCCCCCGTAGCCTTCCGCTCCTTCTTCTCGCCCAGCCCAAACGCCGCGCACTTGCTTGGATGCGGGCACTTACTCGGCGCGCACTTCGGGACATACGACTGCGCCTTCCCGGCCGCGTCGTGCACATCCATGATCTCCTGCCGTGCAGCAAGGAAGTCGTTATCAGATCGCGTTGTGGTGTATGAAGAGATAATGGGTTCAGCATTGATACCCATAACAAAATAGGTAACCTTTGGCGTAACCGATTTGTTTACCAGTTCACGATACGCCATCGCGTAAATCGTAGCTTGCAGTTCAAGATCAGCTTTCTCCTGCGTCCACGATTTCGGATAGCCTGTCGTTTTGAATTCCAGTATCTCTGGTGAATTGGTTCGGCACACGTCCATGTATCCGAGAATGTCCACATTCCGCGCGGTCACGCGGTAACGAAACTTCCGGTCGGGCTGGTCGCCAGGTTGCACATCCGCGACATCAAGGTACGCGCGTAAGGCGGTCATCGCGGCGTCAATCTGTCCACTTGGGGGCGGGTTTGTAAACGCCTCGCCCCAGTTCTTTACCAGCCACACTTCCGCGTCATCTCCGCGATGGTGTGCGGAGATGGCTGAGTGCACCGCGATCCCGGTCTCCATGGCCATCCGCCACGGATCGCCGTCCTCCCGAGGCCAGTGCTCCCGCCGGCCGTGAAACTTCAGCGGGCATTCCCGCCAGGCTTGGATCGAGGAGACCGAGAGGTGGCGGACGGGTTGAATCTTCATCCCACACATAGTAGCACAAACGATTCGTCACTGCCAAGCAGCCCACCCCAGCCCCCACACCCCCTTTAGGGGGGGTGTGGGGGCTGGGGCTGCGACCCCTGCTTTTAAGAACAAAAGTGACGAATCCGTGACGAATCCGTGACGAATCTTATGTCAAGTAAAATGGGGTTACCCACGGGCGATCTCAAGATTCTGGTTGACCCGCCACTGCCTATCTCGTGTGCTTCCACGAGACTCCAGCCACCGCCCGGTGACCATGCTGGACAGCAGATTGCGGCTCGTCCCCTCGCTAATCCCGGCCTCCTCGATGATCTCTTCCCGGGTCCGCCACTTCACCGGGTTATTGGCATTCCACCATGCGAGCAGCTTCTTTTGGCTAGGTGTTTGCTGCATGTTTTGGATTCTTTCACGTGCAGTAAACCCCATCTCTGTGTCAAACTCCATGTCAATCATTGGCGGAACCGCGCCGCGAAACTTCTCGAAATGTAATCGTATTCCTGACGCGATATTTCCGCTGATATAAATCATGACATCAGAGCTACTTGACTTTGCACGGGACCCGTATAACAGGTCCATGTAATTGGTCTTGGCTGGCGCGTCGTCGCCCTTCTGTTGGGGCGGCTCCTTGCGCGTGTGGTCGAGCACAAACACCGCGATGCCAATGGCTGTGAGCTTCTGGAGCAAGCCCTTGAAACACTCCAGCTCAGCGCTGCTGAAGCGGTCGCTTGGGACCAGGCTTTCGGCGGTGTCGAAGACCATCATGGATGGCCTGACAGGGCAGGCACGGACGGCTTCGAGCACTTTGTCACAGGCTTCTGGCGTCGTAAGCCTGAGCCCTTGTGTTGAGTTAACCCAGAACGGAAGCGTTGCCAGATCAACGCCGTAAATACTTGCCAATGTCTGCACGTATTCACCCATGACACTGAAGGGGCTATCTTCCTCAATAAGCAGGACGCCACCTTGCTTGGCATCCCTGCCGCAGAACTTTGCGCCCATTGCAATGTGCATCCCGAGTGCTAATGCCAGCATAGTTTTTCCTGCGCCTGGCGATGAATAGATCCAGTGCACCCTGCCTGGCCACACGAACCCGTCAATCAGTGGCTCGGGCATCTCATCCTGGTGACTGGCCATGTCCCCTAGGGACCAGATCGGATAGGCGGTGGTGTCTGTGCTTGTTGTCGCGCCTTCTGTCGCGCTTTCCGCGCTCTCAAGCGCGACATCGATGCTATCGACGAACCGTGGCAACGGGTGATCGCGGATGTACGCGAGCACACGGCGGATGTCTTTGACGATCAACCCTCGATCCCCGCGCCAGGTGTCCGACGCCTTCGCCTGATAGATCGGGTGATCCACCATGGCGGCCTCGATCATGGCATCGCTGAGCCCATTGGCTTTCAGCACCCCGATCATGATCATGGCCCACTTGCTGCGGTCGTCCGAGTGAGCGCCTTGCCAGAGCGCCAGATCGCTACCAGAGAGCCGTAGCGGGGGCTCAGTGGCGTCCGGGGCTGTCAGTGGCGTTTCCACCCGTGCAGGCGGCTCAGGGAGCGCCTTGAACGCACTCAGCGCAACGGGTGCTGGGTCGAAAGACGCGACGGTAACCTCGGGCGACTCCGGGTATTTGTGGTTGTGGGTTCCTGGCACCCTGAGAAGTTGCGTCAGATCCCAGCCTGACGGATCGCAGCCGATGTCACGGTGCGCGTGTGCGATCCTGCGGCTGATCTCCTCAGCTTCAGATGGCTCGCACGCGCGCTCCAGACGCCAGTACCCGTGGTAGCGTCCAGGACTGGTCTCGGTGACCAGCGATGGTGCTGGCGAGACTTGATCTGGCGGTGCGGTATCGAGATCGGCCCATGCCACGGGACACAGCGCGACGTTCTCCTTCCGCCGCCGCCCTTCCTTGGTCTTGAATAGCTGCGGCGCTAGGTAGACATCTTTCCCGAGGATGTCTGACTGCGCGATGTGCTGAACAGCTTGCGATGCCTCATCCGGGTAGAAGAACGCATCGTCCGATTGCGCGTGGCGACTGCCCTTCGGAAGGGTCCGGTCCAGCGTCCACACGAACATCACACCACGGTGATCGCCGAACAGCGTGTGGATAAACTTTTCAGACTGACTGAAGACATGCTCGGCAGCGGTCACATGTTCTCTCCCTTGAGGATGAAAAGGCCCCGGGTGACCCGGGGCCTTTGTTGCTAGCGCATCCCTGCGCGGTGGTTAGAACGCTTCGTCAGAAGCGGCTGCGGCGGGAGATGAAGCGCGCTGCTTCGGCTCCGCGTACGGCTCGGGATCGCCCACGATCTTCTGCCGCGTGATCTTGTCCTCGCCCGTGACCGGCCCGATCAGTGCGATGAATTTCTTTCCTTCAAATGTATCGCTGGAGATGGGCTCACCCTCTTCCAGCTTGCGCCCGAGGCAGGCTTCCGCGAACTTGCGGAGCTTGCTGCGCGGCCCGATCTTGCCTGATGCGGGTAAGGAGAGGAACAGCCACTCCTCATAGAGGCTGCCATCGGTCGCGTACATCGGGAGCCATTTCCCGCCCTCCGCGTACGCGGCGTTCATGTAGAGCTTGAGTGATGGGCCGAATGTTCCGTCACTCCGCTCCATTCTTGCAACCTTGAAGCAATACCGGTCGCTTGGGAGTCCGCCTCCTGAGTCCTGATCTGTTGCCGTTCCGAATACTTCTGACACTACGGGGTCCTCTTTCTGTGCATGGCTGGCGAATAGCGACGGTTAATCCTGTTACGTTCTCACCTACTTTCACGGACGAGTAGGGCGCGGTCCACCGGCCCCAGATACCAGTACGAGGGCGTGACGCGGAACACTCGCGGTTTTCCCAGAGCTTCCCCAAGGAATGTCTCGGCCACTTCAGGCGTCATCGTATACGCGAACCCGTGCATCTCAATCCCATCCTCATCCTCGGTAGCCCCGAGGGCGGCAAGCTGCTCTCGTAACTCGCCCTCGGTGAGCTTGGGTTTGGTTCGGGATTTCATGAGCACACACTCCGTATAAGTGCTATTGCCATGACGATAGCTCCGGCCCCTGAGAAAAGCGCCCCGACACCTCGGGCTACTCGCTTGCCGACGAATACGGGGAAACTTTCACAATCAGCAGCGTTGTCCAGATTATGAAAAATGTCGAACAGCAACATGACGGACGTGAATAGCAGCAAGATGAGCACGCCGATTGCCGATGACGGATCGTGTATTACGGGCATACGCATTCAAACTTTCTGCAATGCGGGCACCGTTCCCATGAGTCCAGCATCCAGTCTTCATCGCCGTCATATCTTGCCGACTGAATCACCTTGCCTGTTGATTGGATGACTTTGACAGCGCAGTTGCGGCATATCGTTTTGTCTTTCCCGCGCTGAGTCAGGCGCAGGACGAGGTCGGTCTCGTGCTGGCAGCCTGACGCAATCTCAGTCAGATCATCGTGCTCTGGTGGTTGGTACAGCGAGTCGTCACGTCCCATGTTCGGAATCATGATTCTAACTGCTTTCGGTGGAGCGCTGCCCGCGCCTCGGCGTCTGGGTTGCCTTCTTCGCCGCTTGACTCAATAGCGTCCAGGGCGTCTTGGAGCCGCAATGCCGCGACGAACACGCCTGCGAGCTTCTTGACCATGAGACGGTACACGTCGGGACTTAACACATCGCCGATATTGTTAATATCAACGGACGCCCATTTAGATGTTATACTCACAGTGCAACCTCCATTGCGCTGGGCCTGCATCCGTGTTCGGATGCAGGCCCTTAGTTATTAGCTCTTGGCAGGCGGGAACTGAGCGTAGATACCAGGGCCGGCAGGCGTAACAGGCACATGGATGCTTCCTGTTCCACTGATACCGAGAGCCCTCCGGATCAGCGTGGCTCCGGCAAACGAGTCGCCTCTGAACTTACGCGCCCCGTCCGCCCCGCTGTGCGACGGCCCAATGTAAAGCCTGCGTGCATCGGTGTCTACGGACACGCATACGTACTCTGAGTCAGCGAAATGGGCTGCCGCATCTCGCGTCAGGTAGACGCTGCTCGTCTTGTTCCCGTAGATGGATAGCCCCATCCCTTCGTTGTACCCTCGTCCGCCGCCAGTTGACTTCCGGAAATTGTCGATCAGTTGAAATGCCATAGCAAACCTCCGTTGCTGGTGAATTGGGCGCCAGGCCCACGGCCACTTGTGACCCCTCGCATACCCGCGAGCCTGGCGCCCAGTCTTAAGGAGTCGGTACTCCTCTGAATACAGGCATTGACAGTGTGGCTGTTTGCGACAAGGTGCCTGATGATGTCGTTACTTGCGACCTCATCGCCATCCACACACCCATTGCCTCTCGGTAAATCTGAGAAAGCGGAACGTCCCGCCTCTCCGCTTCTTGAGCGGCCGCCTCATACTGACTCATCGGCATGCGCCAGTGAATTGGCCGCGTCTCTTCTCCCGGAACCCGTGCCATACCCCTCCTTTCTAGGTCTGGACCGCCATCCCTGTGTACTGATCGCCCGTCAGCCCCCATGTTGACGCGATTGCGTTGAGCGCTGTGTCCTTCTGCGGCGGACCAACGATCTCCCCGTTTCGCACAGGGCGGAGCTGGTGGTGCACGCGGAGCCAGTAGTTCTTGAAGGACCCGTCAGGCTCAGGACTGCTATTGATAACGTGCACCATGGTGAGCGGTTCATCGTCATTCAGGTCCACACGGTACAGTGTGCCCCAGTCATCCTGGTGCACCGGCTTGGCGCCCAGGTCCGCGATGTAGCGGTCATGGCCGTACCGCTCCAGCATGACCCTCCGGACCTCGGCGTTCGTCTCGTCGGTGATCTCCTTCGCCGTGATGGCCTCGGGATGCTCGATCACATGACGCGGCACTCGGACCCCGTGCCAGTACCAGACACCCCACCCGTCAGGCCATGAGATCGACGGGCCGTCAGGGCAGTGTAAGCGGTGCGATGACCACCCGCGCGGAACGTTGGGATCGGTCAACTCACGGTGAATCACCAGCGGACGTTCTGACACCATGATGAACTGATCCGCTGGCCACCACCAGCACGCGGATTTCACCGTGTCCTCGTACGCGATGGCCCGATCCCAGAGGTCGCCCTCTAACTCAAGGTCACAGACCTCACGGAAGAACGATGACCAGGCGCTACTGTACCCCCAGCCGCCAACCCAGAACTGACCGCCAATGTACATGTGCCATTCGCTTGAAATGGCCTTCTTCAGTTCTCTGGCATGACCCTGAATCGTGTCGGTCTTGCCGCCTGACGCCGGCGCATAGCCGCACCCCGCGATGGCCAGCTTGACCGCCTCGTGTACCGCGTCAACCGAGACGTGCACGATGCCATCCCAGATTGAACTGTCTTTCGCGCGGAGCACGTCCTGGCATAGCGATGGCCTATCCAGCACGTAGCTGGCAATCGGCCCTGCGGTCACCGCGACAATCGGGCTCGGGCACCACACAATGGCCCTCGGCTCAGCCAGACCTGCAAAGGAGTAGCATCGCCGCGCCCCACTCTCAAATGTCGGGCGGTCAGCCTCACCAGTCCGCAGGCCGATCTCTATCCACTTATCGGCCCACGGGTCCATCTGATCGCGCTGAGCCTGCGTTAGCTCAGTGATTTTCTTGACTCCCACGAGTCACCCTCCATTTCAACTTGACGGTCCACGGCAGGAGCGCACAGTTTGGTAATTTCTCGGACCAGTGCTCCGTAATAGTCCGTCGTTTCGAACGCTTCCCACATAGCGGAATCCATGGCTTGCCCGCTGGCGCCGATTATGTTCGTTACGTTTCGCTGCATATTGGGGCGCCAGCGGCCTGTGTCGGGCCGCTGGCTTGCAGTCCCCTAATCCGCAACGTTTCGGATCGCGGCTGGCGTGTACTCAGACTGGATCACGACATCCCAGTCGCCGTTTGGCACGATGAACGGGTAATGCTCCTCGTGCTCGACCTCGACACCCTGGATCAGTGTGGCGCCAAGGCTCTCCACGCCCGTGTACTGCTCAGGCTTCATCCGCTTCGGGATGTACCCAATGTGGCCGGTGATCGTGTTGCGGATCTGCCACGCCTCATGCCAGCCGGCCTTCTCGTCCACGAGCAACTGGCGCTGCGGGCCGTCAGCCACCAGCGTTGCACTGTTAGCGCTGATCGCGTGCGCGTGACCGGTGACTTCCCCGTGGGCCAGGATCACGCGCCCGTTTTCCCGTGCGACGGGCGACGCGGCCTTCAGCCCACTGTTGCTCCGAATGAGCAGCACATCACCCTGTCGCACCATCCCGCACTCGCGGCCGTCTACTTTATTCACTGCCATGGTTCCTTCTTCTCCTTCTCTTCGTCCAACGGTCGATCAGATCCTGTGTTGGCAACCTCCGCTAAGATGGATTCGTGAATAGACTGCCGTGTCGGCTCAATCCTGCTCAGTAACTTAGATTCCAGGATGGCCGGCATGTCCACTCGCATAAGCCTGGCGCGAGCATCGCATACAGATACGCTATCTTTCACTGTGATCGCAATGTCAACTCGCCTCATACCGCCATTGTATACGAAGTTGTGCTACAGTGCAAGGGGAGGACGAATGGAATCTTCAGATGGTGCGAAACTGGCCGCTTGGATCGCGGAGCATCCGGGCACGAGACTGGTCTGGACGCGGGGCAACAGAGAGAGTCATCCGAGATGGTGGCTCATAGACCGAAATGGGAAGTGGTTTAGTCCAGTGGCGGCGGCATGTCATCAAGCTCCTGAGGGAGATGGCCGCGACGGATCATCTCCCTAGTGTGGATGAGCGCCATGACGTTCCATGCCGCCGCCGCCGCATGGTTCTCGTCGCACTTGCCTTCCATAAGATCGCACATTTGACGCATCGCGGAATCAATGTAGGCGCTGAGCGGTTGGCCCTTTTCCCAGTTGCGGTCCCCGTACTTGACGGACCCGTGCTCAAAGTGCACCGCGATCTCTCGCAACGCAATCGGGGGGATCAGGTCAAACCGCCCCTTGCCCACACGGGTGTCCCGTTGTGAACCAGTAGCCCACTGCCTACGCTCGCCGGAGTCTTCGACGTGGGTGAAGTCAGTCATGGATGACCTCTCTGATATCGCGGATTATGGACTGATCTTCCGCCGAGAACTCCGGTTGAATAAATTCGCTACGGTCTGGCTCAGGTATTGAGAACACTGCTTTGCGCAGGTTCGCCGATACGGCGCAAAATACGCGGTTCATGATTGGGGCAATAACGGGCAACTTACCAGTCACGGTTTACTTCTTGTCCTATTTGCATACCCACGGTATACAAACGGGCGCTTGTGTGAACCTGCGCGGCCAATAGCGCATCAACGTAAACGGGGAAGTCGCAAACGGGCACTAGCTCGCGTATACGGCTTTCAGTCGGGGCTACCCCCCTGTGAATATCATCATCCCTGCTCATCATTGGCTACGGTTTACTTCTTGTTCGATTTGCATGCCGTGGGTATGCAAGCGCGCTTCTCGGTAAACCGCCCTGCTGACCAACTCAACACTATCGGCAAGGGGCTGAGGGGGAATGCCGATGCGCGACCAAATCGGCTCAAGATTGTCTGCGGCCAGACTGTCAAGGAAGAAGATGCGCGGTGTCTTACTCATCCAAGTACACCATATACTCCGCCGTCACCCCGTGCTCGGGATGCGCGAATAGGAGCCACTGGCAGGGGCGGCCTGCCGCTGACATGTTCTCTGCCGCATAGGTGTTGTCGCTCTCGGTGGTCCCGTTGTTCCAGTGTGTCAGACGATTCACTTGAAATCGAGCCGGTGTATGGAAGTGCCCCGCGAAGGAGTAGTCAAACGTCTCGGGGATTCCGCCATTCCGCCAGCCTTGCAACCTTCTGCCGAATCCATACCACGGGAAGCCCAGCATACCACCCTTGATCTGATCCCCGTGGAAGAGGAAGTAAGACTTGCTCCCAATGGTGTCTACCGCGTACCACTTCCGCTCGTCAGAGATGAAGTTTGGGTGCCAGGTCAGACGCCGCTCATTCTCCAGTAGCTGCCGCGTGATCTCGTAGAGCATGGCGTCAGCGTTGGTCTCCGGGTGGTACGACTTCCTGCGCAGCCCGCCGATACTGCCATGGTTACCGATGACGCCCACGACGTGCACAGAGTCAAATGTTGCAAGCGCTTGGCGGATGAACCCTGACAGAATCTCTGGCCCGTCCAGCATGACTTGACGGAACAGTGATGCACTCAGACGGTGCGACTGACCCTCGAAGATTTCCTCGCCCTCAACCAGATCGCCCAGGAGATAGATCCGCAGATCACGGACCGGGTGCGATGAGCGCTGCATCTCGGTAATGTGGGTGAGCTTCTGTCCGTATAGCTTCATCCGCTCGGCACACACTTCATGGGTGTACGACGGGGTGAACTTCCCGATCTGGAGGTCACTGATAACCGCGATGGCAGTCTCAGGAACGGCCCGCCGCTTGTCTTTGAGCGGCGGCGGCACAGGCGGGACCCTTAGTCCGCTTAATGCTTCTTCGGCAGCCTGACGGACGGCCGCAACCATCTCGCGTGTCTTGACCTTCTCTACCTGAAGCTGTCGTGTCAGCGATGCAGCGGTCGCGCGAAGGTGTTCGATTGTTTCGGCATCGGTGAGCGCCTGGTCAATATCACTCGGGGTCATGGTTGCCCACAAGGTGGTCACGGACTTGCATGCCGTTTTCGTTCAGGCGGTTTGTGTCTGCGCCAAAGCGGTTATTCAGAAGCATGGCGATAATCGAGAACGCAAACCCCTTCTCGCGCCCGCGACGGATGATCGGGTTCACGAGATGGTGCGTCTGTGCCATGATGCACACGCGGCATCGTGTCGTTACTGGGCGGCTACGTTTGACTTGCGCCAATGCAGCGTCAATGATTGCTAATTCGCCTTCAGTTGTCACTACGCAGAGCCTCCATGAGCTTTCGCTTACTTGGGGGCCGATACGGTTTTGCGTCAGCGATGGCCTGCACACGGGCAACCTTTGCCAGTTCTGCGCCGCACGGCTCCGGCTGTTCTACAGTATACACCGTCCAGCGCTTGTCAAACAGATCGCGGTCCACGCCCGTGCCAGAATACTGCCAGCCAGCGAGCGGGTCATGGAATCCTCGCGGCTTCGGTACGGCGGATGGGTGAGACCACGCGCGGTAATCGGCGAGCCAGAGTGGCCAATCGGCAAACTCTTGAAAGGCATCCTGGCCGCCGGGGAAATAGCTGTCCGCCCACCACACGCCGGTGTAAATGCCCAACTTCATCCCGAGAAGATCGGCCGACGCCTTTGCTCTGCGGAGCCATTCGGCGTCGGGGCCTGGGTCAGTGACAGGCGATCCGTATGTTTCGCAGTCAATCCACAGAATGGGTAGCAAAAGGTTCGCTTGACGGCAAAGATCCACTGCTGCTGCAATGGAATGCTCAGGGCTGAATGTTCGGTATCCCCAGATATAGCCGCCGACAGTGGTCCCGTTCTGGCGGGCAGATGCTATCTGTGCCAGTGAGTGCGATGGCTTCGGGTACTCCCCAGGAATGTATAGCCGAACCACCACATGCCCGGGCTGGTAAGCGTCAATGATCTGTGTGAGGTCGGAAGACTGATACGACGCAACGTCAATACCCTGGACGTATTCGGTCATCCGTGCGGGATTCGCTTGACGACATGAATCTCCAGGGCTTCTCGCGGTACGTTCTCAAACCGATGATGGTCACACATGGATGCCTCATCAGCAGACTCCCGCATCACGTAGGTCACATCCCAGACCGATGGGCGGCTGCATGCGCGGAAATCGCAGATGCCCCCAAGTTGTTCAGTAAATGTCATCCGAAATACTCTGCCCCATACGGATAGACGTACACGTCCGGTCCGCGCACTTCCTGCAGCATCTCATCCAGACGCTCGACCATGGCACGCTTTGCGAGCGGCGGCATCGTGTCGAACCCAGGCGTCACCAGGACTTCGCCTTCTAGCGTGCCCTGCTCCCGGTTGTGATAGCCGGGATACTTCGTGATCTCTTCGAGGAGGTACGCCTCATGATCGCGGCACCATCCCTCGATAATCTCATCAGTCAGCACATCGCGGCGCTCGTAAAATGGCGCGGGCTTTAGCTGATCAATGGTCCCGCTGCCGATCATGTCGGCGACCTCATCAAGCCACTCAAACACCCTGTCTTTTACGTTTGCCCTGTAGTTATCCCAATTGATATTCACGGGATACTCGGGGCCACGCGACGGATGATGGTTTCCTTCTGGCTTGGGCAGATACGAGATGGCTTCAGACGCCGCTCGCGGCGCGGCTCAGGTGTCGTATCAGGTGTCGTTCTGGTCGGTGTCTTGGTTGGCGCTGCCGGCATCTGGTCCTCCCATGAGATTCGTGAGATTTGTCTTCTGTGTGTCTGAGAGCGAACGGTCGTCGGGGGACGGTTCGCCCCACCCGCTTGAGTCGTCAATGATGATCGCGGACAGGATCGAGTGCAGGAGCCCTGGCCCGACCGGGGTCTTGTTGTCCCACCCGAATGCCGCGAAATCAGTGACTTCCCGCATGAGCCAGGCTTCCTTGCGGGTAACATAGATGCTCTCGCGGCGATTGTCCTTCACGACCTGGGAAAGCGTCGCCTGTGTGGGCTCACTGGGGATCAGGTCAATGTAGACTGACGCCAGCTTCTCAACCAAGTGACGGGCAATAGGCTCCTCAACGTTTGCGCGCTCAGGGTCACCCTCGTCCACATCGCCGTTGTGGATACTGTCCAGCAGGTACACGCATTCCATGGCGTTGAGACGGATCTCGTAAACCGACTCGTCAACATCGAACGCACTGCTAACGGAATGCTCAGGACGTTGAGCAAAGTGCGGGTCCATGGTTGTCACCGCCAGAGCACCCCGCCCCCGTTACACGAGCGGCACTTTTCAGGGCTGGTTGAGAAGGTATCGCTAACGCCGTTATAGAAACCGCAAGGCACAAGCCCCCGTCCGCTGCAAATAGGACAGCGATGCGGCTGTGCCGGTGGGGGAGGGGGAGTCCATTTCTCTTTCGGCCAATTCGTAGGGTCGTACGCTGCGAGTGGTTTACCGAAGTCGCCTGTCACGTACCCTCCGCATGCGTGTAGTTTCTTCACGCAAGCAACTCCGCGACGATAGCCTTTCGCCATTTGGCTGTCATCTGCTTCACTGGCGTTGCGCGAATCTTCGCGGCTGTGGAGAGACAGCGCAGCTTCCAGTCCACCTCGGCCGACACAGATTGCCGCAACTCATCACGCATCGCGAACCACGCGGGCTTCGCTGCGCCCACCCCGTTAATCAGCCCAAACCCATCGACCATGCTATCGAGCTTGCAGAAGTATGTCGCGAAGTCGAGGTCATTACGGCCCTTCGCGAACCGCAACCACTCACGGCAGTACCGCTCCTGTATCGCGAGCGAGCATTCGTTGGTACTCACACCGCCCTCAGACATCGCGAGTCGTGGGTGGTAGGCGCGGTAGCGGTCAAGCAGGTCGCCGAGATACCCAAAGTTCCCGGGCAGCCCGTTCCAACTTTCCTGCGAAGGGCGTTGACCATAGCCGTGCACGCTAATCGCGTTCACGGATGACAAGTCAATGCCATCCAAGTAGTGTGGGTTCCCGGAAACCAGCCCGCCACCCACAAGGTAGGAGTCAGGGCCAAGCCGCTGCCGCATGATCTTCAGTCCGCGCTCAAACCCAAACGGATTGAGTGTCCACGATGAGTCACTGACGTGATCCGCCTCGTTCCCCCATTGCCATCGAACGCGCGGAAGATGCCCGTACCGAGCCACGTAATAGTCGGCCCACTTGGCGGCAACGTTCTCGTCAAAGATAACGCCCATCTCGCCGCCGTGACTTTCACGGGCGATCAGAAGGAGCGATTCAATGCCAGCGGCCGCATACATTCTGATCGCACTGGTGATATCCAGGTTGGGGTACAACACCATGCGGACGATCTGGAGGCCGGGGACTTCCCGTGTGTCGTGAATCACGGCTGATCCGTCGCCGGGCACATTGTATCCAAGTAACGCTGGCATCAGTCCCCCAGGCCCATCACTTCAGGGTAGTTATCAGGAACAGGATTGTGACCCAAAAGATTACCCCAATCATCTCGTCCGTCATCGCGCAACCCCTGCTCAATCTCCCAGCGCAACATCTGGAGATTGTGGAGAACTGATGTGTTCGTTACGCCTTCTTTGTGGTTGTGCGCAGCACACACCCCGTGCACTTCACGGCGGTGCGCTGAGAGCCACGCCTGTGTTTGCTTTGGGTCAAGGTGGTAAACATTACAGGCCGCGAGTATGACATCACCGTTCAGGTAATCAGCAACCACAACCGCTTGGCCATCCGTGGCGAGTCGATGCAAAGCGCTATCAACGCCGTCAAGCGGAACATGGCTAATGGCTGTCTTGCTCATCGCAATGATTGTACCACGATGAAGACGCTAGGATTTTGTCTGACGCGAGCCAAACCATGCACCAATCGCGAGCGATGCAATCCCGAGAAACTGATCGGCGCTAATCTTCCCCAAGAAGAACCCGGCGCAGAGCGTGATTGCGAAAAGCCAGGTGATCGTTGGGCGGACAAGGACCTGTAACGATGTCATGCTCACGCATGCCCCCTTGCCGCCTGGTCGTGCATGCCGATAACAGCCTCAATCTCTTGGACCGACTCCTGGAGCCTGCGCACTGTGGTCTCTAGTTGGCTTACCGTTGTAGTGTTTGACTGGACGGCAGAGCTAAGCTGCTCATACGCCCGCGTGTTGTTCTCGACAACCTGAAGCACACGGAGCGATAACTGCTCAAACGCACGCCAGATGACCCCGGCCATGAGAGCCGCGAACCCAAACTGCGCGAGATTGCTGGGGTCAATAGCCGATACAGTCATGGCACTACTTCTTTCGTTTCACGGTATGACCAGGCGTCTGTGCGTTACTGATTTTCGCGGCGGACGCCTTACTGAACCCCTGCTTCTTCAGGGCCTCGTACTGCTTCGGGTTCTGGAGTGAGCGGTCCTTCTTACCGGGCATGCTTGGGCTCCTTATGTGGTTTTTCGTAAACGCGGTAGAGCACGCTGCGGATAGGGTAGTCGCGAGCCAGGGTGAACCCGAGGGGTGCGAGTGTGTTATGACATGCGGCGTCAGTCACCCCTGGCCGAAGCTCCACCAGAACCGACTGGACGGAATACGCCAGGGTGTCGCGTGCGCCGAGAAGGACATCATTCTCCGATCCATCAACGTCAATCTTCATGTGTGTTGGACATGCGACCTTGAGTTGATAGATCAGGTCGTCAGTCTTGTATTGCTGGACGGGTATGCGCGCAAAGGCTTGCGGAGGGGCTGAGCCCGTTACGTGATCGCCAGACCCAGCATCCTTACTCGCAATAGAGAACGGAGCCATCATTGTGCCCGCCCCAAGCGCAACGGGCAGAGCGATAATGCGCGATGCCAGACTCGGATTAGCGAACATGTTCAACATGAGATGGTGGAAACTGGCAAAGTGTGGTTCAATGGCAATGACTTGAATTCCCCGGCTAGCCGCAACAAGAGAGTAGCATCCAACATTTGCCCCAACGTCCCACAGAACAGACTTGAGCGGGTCAATGCGCTCAATCCATTCAACGGTCATCGGTTCCTTTGCGCATGCGGAGACACGCAACGCCTTCTCGTGCTGTGTGTCAGCCAGGATCTCGATCTTCGCGTTGGGGTAGTCGAGCGTAGCCATTATCCGCCAACGCCCTCAATGACCGACCGCCACCAAGCGGCCTCTTCACGCATGCCACGCAGGAGCATAGCCCGCTCATTCGTATCCATCATCGCCTTGCTGATTTCCGCGAGACGGTTGCTTACCATGTCATTGGTAAGCGGACCAATCTGGCGCACAAGGCCGTAACTTGGACGGGTAAGGATCGGGCAGCCTGGTGGCAGGTACACGTCAATGCCGCGTCCGCGCGCTAGGCCGATCCAGTACCCAGCGCTCTCGCGCTGAGACGCATACTCAGTATTGTCAGCAAGGTCACAGCCGTACAACTCAATACGCTCGAATGATTCTTCAACCGCAAGACAGAACATCCAGGCAAACGATGAGCCGAACACGGTCCCGTAACGCTCTTCCATAGCCTTGAGTGGAAGCGGCTTCGCGTTTGGGATGCGCTCGTCAGGATACTGCATATAGACAGGCCCACGGAAGCGGGCTAGGGTATCCATGTACCCGGACGCCCGTCTCCCTGGGTTGGTGTACACATCCGGGTGATGTATCTCAAACCAGCGATTCACACGGGGGATGCCCCACCCGTGAGAGTCGTTCATCGTCCAGATTTCAACATCACCCTGGTCGTACGGGGCAAGCATTCTGGTTGACGGCGCGTGGCCAACGATTGCGACTGTTTTCGGCATTACGACTCTGGGAACGGGATGCCCTTATCGTTCAGTATCCAGCGCTCAAGTTTCTCAATATGTTCCGAGAGGCCAGTGACCTGACGCTTGAGCAGAAGATTCTCTGACGCGAGTTCCTTCACAATGTCCATGACCTGCGGCTGTGCGTACACCGGCAGCCCGAGGTCCTTCACGATATCCTGTGGGCTGCGCTCTGTGCGGACTACTTCCGCGTCAATCACGTTACCGAATCCGTCTTCCACCACATCTCCTTGCAACTTACGCCGCCTTCCAATACGGTACCACAACGTTGGAACTGTTAACACGCATCTTAATATACCCCTCGGGTGTCAGTCCGGGGATCGCGGTTGCGCCACCCGTTGACCCGATGGTTGTTTGCGTCACACTTGCTGGCAGGTTAAAGAGCCCGGCATTCGCCACGCCAAACGAACTGCCGCTCACATCGGCCAGATACTTCATCGGGGAGTTGGACGCATCGCGAATAAGGCTACCGCTACTATTCAGTGTGTTCGGGGTTGGTCCAGATGTGCTGGTTCCTGACGCGAGAAGAATGACATCTTGCCACGGGATCGCATTAGTGGATTTCGTGACCACCATCATGGCTGCGTTATTGCCAGTAATCGTCCCGAGCCCATATGTGGGATTGGGGTACGCGACAGAGCCAATAGCAAGGCCGTAGCGGTCAGCGATAATAGTCCCCTGGCCATGCTGGATATTCAACTCAATACCGCTCAGCGTGGCTGTGCCCGTAACGTCCTGCTCAACTTGCGCAATGATATTTGCACCGCGAACAGTACAGTTATATCCGGTGTATACTTCACCCTTGGCCAGAATCCCAGAGATGCCATTTTCAATTAACCCACCGGTGCTCGTCCGCATGTTCGGATTTCCGGCACCGTGATTACCGCCGGCGCGGCAAATGAACACACCGCCGAAATGGTGATCGCCGGCCGTGCCGAAACCTCCATTGCTATCCACCTGAGTGATGCCGGCAATGGCTGTCAGATGCCCGCCTGTGCCGATAGTGTCGGTCAGGGCGCTTGTGATGACAGACTTGATCGGAGACAGGGTTGTTGGGTTATAAGTGACACTCACGCTCGCGGGGATTACCCGCGAAGCCGTCGATCCAAGGAATGTGAGCAATGACGCCGATGATCCGTCAGTTATGCTGGAGATTTGCAGCGTGGGTGTAAACGCTACGCTTCCGCCGAACGTGACCCCGGCATCGTTGACAAGTAACAGGTTTCCGCCCGTCGATCCCTGTACCTTGAGACCTAACCCAAGCCCCCCTTGATTGCGAATAGTCACCGCGTAGTTCGTGGTGCTATTCTGCGCAAACGTCAAGGCGTTATTGGTCTGCCCGGTGATCGCGTTAATCACCTGATTGAGCTGGCTCGCGTCAGAAAGTTGGCCGTTTTGAACTGCTGTTAATGCCATGATTTATGTCCGATAGAATGGTACCAGAACGTTGGAGCTATTAACGCGCATCTTGATGTATCCTTCCGGATTTGCTGGCGGAGCCGCCCCTGCGCCCCCAACGCCAACGGCTGTGCTTGTAACATTCGACGGCAAGTTAAAGAGTCCGGCGTCAGCCACACCAAACGAGCTGCCGCTCACGTCCGCGAGATATTTCATGGGTGAGTTGGATGCGTCGCGGATGATGCTGCCGCTACTGTTGAGCGCGGGGTAACTTCCATATAACAGGAATCCGTCTTGCCACACGGCGGATAGACTGGATTTGGAGACGAGCCCAATGCCAGCGTTGCTTCCTGTCGGGGCGCCAACGGCACCGCCAACAGCAACCGATCCGATAGCCATGCCAAAACGATCAACGGTACCTGTCCCTGTATTGTGCTGAAGATTCAACTCAATACCGTACAGCGATGTTCCGGTTGTCGAGTTAGTATTTCTGGCCTGGATATTAGCGCCCTTCACAGTAACATCGCGTGCGCCATCTGTTGCTTCAGCGTTCGCCAGGATGCCCGTGATACTGTTTTCTACCGCCTCGCTCAGCAAGGTAGTAGAGTTGTATCGTCGCATGTCTGTGCCAAGCGCGCGGCACACGAACACGCCCCCGAAGTGGTGATCGCCAGCAACAGCAGTCGGGAGACCACCGAAGTAACTGTTTAGAACCTCTGTAAACCCACACATCGCCGTGATGTGCCCGCCTGTGCCCACAACCTCAGTCAGCAGGCTCACGACAGATGGTTTTATCGGGGAGATGCCAGCGCTTGTTGATAGGATAGGAGATGTTTGGGGAATAGTTGGGGATGCCGTGCTTCCGTACGTCGCGGCCAGGAGCTGAGACGCCGACGACACCGTATTCATTGTCACCGGGGCTTTGAATGCTGCGCCGCCGCTGGATGTCATTGCGCCGGTGAAAATAGACGTTCCCGTGACGCTCAGCGTCCCGCCAAGATAGGTGTTGTGACCAGTTTCAAGCCCTGCATCAGACGCATAAAGTATCCACGAACTGCCTGCCGAGTTGAGAATACCAAGAGCCTTGCCTGGGGCTGTCGTGTTTTGAATCGTTAGGCCGGTGTTTGTTGCATGCGCCGTGGTAATCGTGGTGGTGCTAAGCACGCTAGTCCCGGTGACTCGTAGCGTTGCCGCGTTCACCGATGACGAGGCCGTTAAAACGGTGCCGCTAATTGCTCCAGATGCGGTAACGGTTGCCGCGTTCACTGATGACGAGGCTGTTAAAACAGTGCCGCTTACTGGACCTGTAGCAACAATCGTGCCCGCGCCAAGCTGCCCGGTGAACGTTGACGTTCCGGTGACGCCAAGTGTTCCTGCCGTCAGTGCTCCGGTAACCGCAAGCGATGCAAGTGACCCCAGCACAAGACCAGAGTCTTGTGCTGAGAAGAGCACTCAGCCAGTTGATCCGAGGATGCGTAACCCAAGACCGAAGCCGGTCCCTGTTCCCTGAATCGTGACCGCGTAGCTCACAGTGCTGTTGTGCTTGAGGGTCAGGGCCTCATTGCGGGCGCCGGTCAGTGTGTTAATAATCTGGTTGAGTTGCCCGGCGTCAGAGAGCTGCCCATTGAGAACGGTAGTTAGTGTCATAGTTGCACCCTACGCCGTCGTGCTGTCCACGATAAGCCCGTAATTGACCAACGCTGTAAGCAGGTTAGCAAGAGCAACGTTTCCACCACGAGCACCCGTAACGGTTTGCTGGGCGGCCGTAGCGGCTCCAAACCAGCTATGTCCTGTTGTATCCACCTTATAGCGAGTCGTCCCGCTGTATTGAATCTCGGCGCTGGTTGTGCCCGTAACTTTCGTAGTGGTCCCCTGAAGCGTTGCCGCCACATCAGTGCCAAATGTCGCAACGTTTGACCCGGTGAGTACGGCCATAGCTTTGGACGTTCCACCGCTATTCGCAATGTACAAGCCTGCACCATTCGTGAGAATGCGAACGTTCCCGGCTTGCGTTAACGCGATTGCGTCAGTTGACCCACTTTGAACAGTAAGCCCCGCGTAAGTCGGAACCGATGTCCCGGTCCCCACCACAACGCTACCGCCAGTCAGCACCCGCATCAGTTGTGCCGCCGCGTTATTCGTCATGATAAGGTCTGGCGTGGCGCTGTTTGATGCGCCAAGGCCGACGAAACCGCCAGCTGCGTTGTACTTCAACTTGAGCGTCGCTTCACTGCCAGCGGCCGTGTATACCGTGAGGCCACTGCGCATCTCGGCCGTGCCTACCACTGCCAGGGTTCCACTCAGCAATGTATTCCCGTCAACTGTCAGCGTTGACCCGAGACTCACGGCGCCCAGCCACCGCATATCGAAGCCCCAGCCGGTTGC
>SXGR01366231.1_pt1 | contig 57733 bp, 50 predicted proteins | sample 3174711 | NCBI WGS metagenome assembly SXGR01 (sample SAMN11356860, study PRJNA531348) | freshwater metagenome | isolation source: freshwater sample F1-60 | place: China: Fuxian Lake, Yuxi | collected 2017-12-25 | reverse complement strand
GGGCAGGGCGGGGACACCTCGGCCCAGACCGAGGATCAAGACGCAAAGCCAGAGTTGGATTCGTTGACCGAGGAGCATGTTTCGAGGGTGACGGGAAATCCCCGGTCCGGGGAAGCAGGAAAGACAGGATGCACCTATCCGGGCGAACCGGCCGCCCGAAGTACTCATCCACTCATGAATGGTCGTTCTCCTGCCTCCATCGGATCGATGAATCTTGTCGAGGGCCTGAGAGGTGAGCCCTCTATTGATCCCTTCAGAGCGTTCCATGCACTCTCGCCGGCCGATGATCGAGTTCTTCGATACGCACGCCCATCTGGACTTCCCCGATTACGCCGAGGACTTGGAAGCCGTGGTCCAGCGCGCCACAGCGGCGGGAATTACGCGAATTGTGACCATCGGAACCACGCTCGAGGGCAGCGCCCGGGCCGTGGCTATCGCAGAGCGTTTTCCGTCGGTGTTTGCCGCCGTGGGCGTCCATCCAGGTCACATGGACGAGTCGCCCGATGAAATTCGGCCCATGCTGCGCGACCTAGCCCGGCATCCGAAGGTGGTGGCTATCGGCGAAACCGGTCTCGATTTCTTCCGCCGCCCGGGTGAGCCCGAGCCGGAACCCGTGGCCGATGCCGCCAATCGCCGCAAGCAGGCCTCGCTGTTCGAGCAGCAGTTGGAGGTGGCCGCCGAACTGGGCCTGAATGTCATTATCCACACCCGCGACTCCTTCGCTCCGACCCTGGAGGTCTTTCGGCCTTACGCTGCGCGCGTCAAGGGCGTCTTCCATTGCTGGGTCGGCTCAGTGCCCGAGCTTCGCGAGGTCGAGGCGCTCGGGTCACTGGCCAGCTTCACGGGCATCGCGACTTTCAAGAACGGCGTGAATGTGCGCGAGGCGTCCGCGGCTGTGATCGGGGGCCACTTCATGCTGGAAACCGATTGCCCGTTCCTGGCCCCGGTTCCGTTCCGCGGCAAGCGTTGTGAACCTGCCTATGTGGCTCAAGTCGCCGCCGCCATCGCCGCCGCCCGTGGCCTGAGCCTCGAAGCATTGTCTGCCGAAACTTGCGCCACGGCCCGGCGGTTCTTTCCGAAGCTCGGCTAATTTCTGGGGGCTGGAATTAATCCACAGGCTTCTCGTAGAGACCGCAGGGCCGGACATAGTCCGGGCCTTGGCCGGTTCCGATTCCGGCATTTAGGAAGAGAATTACTCCCGGTGGATGCAGCGGTAACCGGGATTGTTCGCTTCGATGAGCGGCCGACCCTCAGGGCCTAGGACGAGCAGGGCGGTGGACAAGGCGTCGGAGACCGCAGCCTCGGGCCCCACGACCGCGGCGCAGCGAGCTCGCCGAACAGGTTCTCCGGTGCGCGGATCGAGCACATGACCGAGTTCCTGGCCGCCTTCGGTGAACGACTTGCCCCAGACGGCCGAGACCGAGAGAGATTCGTCGTAGAGCTCGACCGAATGTGTCACCGAGGAAGCGCCAGAAAGTGCGACCGAGTCCGTCGTTCCCGGTTCGGAATGCTGAGGGCCCGGCAGACCCACCCGCCAAGCGCGTCCGTCCGGAGCCAACCCGCGAGTGAGGATGCTGCTGGTGCCCCCGTGCAACAGCGCGTGCGGCACGCCGGCCTCGGTCAGCAGGTCGAGGGCCCGGTCGAGTGCGTATCCCTTGCCGAGGGCACCCAGGTCGAGTTCTACACCCGGATGATCGAAGGTCACCGAGAACGCCGAGTCATCGAGACGGACCCGGTGCCACCCTGAGGCGTCTCGGGCCTGACGCACCGCCTCTGGTGAAGGCCTTGTGCCAGTGCCACCGACGAACCCCCAGGCCCGCAACAGGGCTCCGACCGTGATGTCGAAGGCCCCATCGGTGACCTCGGAAAGGAATCGGGCCCGCTCGAGCAATCGGAAGGTGCTCGGCGACACCCGAACTGGGCCCACGCCGGCTTCGGCATTCACCCGGGCGATGTCCGATGATCCGCGGTACCGGCTGAGGGCGGACTCGAGTGAATCGACCTCGTCCAGAGCCTCCTCACCGGCCGCGCGCAACCGCTCCGGAGTCTGTCCCCAAAGCACCCACTCGAAGCGGGTAGCCATCGCGTGACGAGCGAGGCGGACCGGTTGTGGCATGCCTGTGATGTCCGTCATGGACTTCGATTCAGCGGCCTGGGATTGCGACGTGAAAGGGGAATCATTACGGCCATCCATCGGGCCGCATGGATTAGATTCGGTCCAATTAAAGCTCATTACTGATAAGGGCGGAGGGGTAGTTAGGTTTCCTTCGCTCGGTGAATAAACGCATGAATGGCACGGTGGGAGGTCTGATTGCAACCGGTGGTCTCTTAGACTTAGGGTGTCGCACGATTATCACGCCCATGCGAGTCCTACCACTGACCTTGCTGCTCATCGTACTCATTGGCCTGTCGCCAGCGCGTGCAAGCTACCTCCGGATTACAAGCGACACTGCGCAACCGCAGGAGGTCATCGTCTTCGATGCGCGGTATCCTTATTGGACGGATGGAACCTATATCGCGACCTACCCTCAGGACGCTCTGTCGAAGGAAGGCTGGCGGGCCCAATATTACGGTGGAGTTGTGACCGAGCGGAGAACGGGGCTGACATTGCTGCAATACGCCTCGTGGCAGATGGCCGGGAAAGGGGCACCGACCAGCGGTATAGATTTTGTTCATGCGGGGCCGCACATGAGTTGGAAACGGTCGAACTGGGAAGGTTCGTCGGGGGGAATCAAAGGCAAGTGGCCGGACACGGAGTTCAAGCCGAACCAATGGTATCGGTTTGTCCACCGCGTCTGGACGTCAACGTCACCATCGCCGGGTGAGGGTTTTGCCGGTGTGTGGATGAAATCGCTCGAGACGGGGGAGTGGTTTCACCTGGCGACCTTCAAGTTTCCTGCCGAGCTCACCGGTTTCAATTATATGGGAGGCTTTCACGAGCGCTTCACGCCGAGAGCCAGTCTCAAGAGCGCGATGGAGGTCCGGAACAGTTATGCGCGGCGGAGTGATCAGTGGGTTTCCGAGGCCGAATTCAACGCCTCCAGTGCAAAGGATGACACCGTCCAACTGACGCTCTCAGGCGACAAGCGCTCGGTGCTCATGGAAACCACGGCCAATGAAATTGATCCTTCAACGGGCAGACCCAAACAGGGGGAAGTGAGCGAAGGCCGCAGGGTTCTCGAGCAACCGTCGGAGCCGGACTTTTTTGACCCCATCGCGGTTGAATCGGTGACGCCAGAAATCGGTGTCAGGCGCGTGGTAGTGCGATGGAAAATGGGTACCAAGTCATCGCCTCAACTGGGTTATCAGGTGAGCCTCCTGGATGGCGAGCGGGTGGTGGCCACAGAAAAACGCAATGACCCGGAAAAGCGGCTGTGTGTGTTCGACTTGCCGACAGCCCCGAGGCGCTCTCTCCAGGCTCGCCTGCAAATCAACGATGTCTTCGGCAATAGCTCGGCTCCGGTCACCGTGAAGGTTCCACGTAGCGTCGCCCAACCCGCGCTGGGACGAGCGAACTCAGCGTCGGGAACACTCGGACTGACCTACAAATACTTCGAAACAACGAAGTCGCAGGATGGGAGGAAATTGCCCGATTTTTCCAAACTAAACCCGACTCGGCAGGGTGCAGTGGCGACTCCGGACATCACCCCACGTCTGCGTCGGGAGGGCTACGCGTTGGAGTTCACCGGGTTTCTGATGGCCCCGGAAGACGCGCTTTATACGTTCTCACTCACCGGAGCCAGCGGCATGAAATTGCTGCTGGATGATCGGCTGGTGATCGATGCGGACGGCTACCGGTCCATTGCCCACTACTCCGAAGCGCTGTCGTTGCGCGCGGGATTGCACGCGTTTCGCCTGCTCTATGTGCAGGGGCCCAAACAGTCGCAGCAGCCTGACGATTTCCTCCAGCTATCGTGGTCGAAGCCGGGGAGTCCTGAGTGCCCGATTCCGGCCGAAGCTTTTCGCCGCCGTGCGGAACCGCAAGATCCTCGAATCACCGTCGTACCCATCGGCTCGACCGATGCGAGCGTAACGCTCTCGTGCAAGCTCAACACGGGTACTCACCGAATCGAGCGGGTGGAATATTATGGAGAGAATCCGAGCTTCGACTACTTCGCGTGGCAGGGCGGAAAGACGCTCTCGTACTTACTGGCGACGGTTTCCAACGCGACCGAATCGGTGACTGCACCAATCTGGTCGGGCAAGTCACGCACGGTGCGCGCTCGATTGGTCTATGATGGCAATCGAACCGTGGATAGCGCGCCGGTTGTCGTGACGCAAAAGGCCGCAAGACCTGAGCGTGACGGGTACCGACTCTCGTCGCTGGAGCATCATATTTACCCGATCTCCGTGGAGCACAGTCACGACGAGGTGAAGCTCGTCGGAGAATCGATGGGGCTTTACACCCGCGTGCACACCGGGGACGTGACCCTGATCGCGCACCTGAAGGACATTACGCGTGACGAAGCGACTCCAGACGGCTCGCGCCCTGTGGATGCGGCCAACTGGTTTTCGGGCATCATCCTGCGGGCCAACGTCAATCCGCGGCCTGGTGAACCGCTCGGTGGGCGGGATATCCCATTCTCTGCGATCATGGGGGCCAGCAGCGGAGCGACACGGCATTGCGATAGCACGATGATCGATGGCGCGGGCAACCAACCCTCCGGCAACATCGGTTCAAATCTCAAGTGGATGAAGCTCGTGAGGCGTGGAGGGGACATCACCACGTATGCCTCCAGCGACGGCACGGAGTGGAAGACCCTCAAGACGGTCAACTTCCCGAAATTGCCCGATCAGATGGAGATAGGCTTCGTGCATTACTCCATCCCCTCGGCAACGCCGATTGTCCACCATGCTGTGTTTGATCACATCCGCGTCGGACCGTAGGCGGCAATCATCGGACTCTAGCTGTGACTCTAGCTGTGACTCTAGCTGGCTCACACATGGCACGGACTAATCCAACGGAGGTGAAGAGGGAACGGGGTCAGGAAACGATTTCCGAATTTGACTCAGTGGGGTGTCAGTTCCCGTCGTTCAATTCCTAGGCAAGAGTCCGTTCAGGTTGCGGAGTCCTTTACTGAGTTCTGGGCAAAGGGAACTGGTGCATCCAAAATTGGAAAACGTTCCCTGTCCCCGTTTCCTGACGTTTCCGAACATCTTGGTGTTCCAGCCGGATTTTTTATCACGCGGAGCCGCGGAGAGCGCGGAGGTCGGAGGATTGGATTGTCTCCGCGAACTCCGCGTCTCCGCGTGAGACTCTGTATTCCCCTTATTCATGGGGACCGATCTCCGAGCAGTCCTGTGGCACTGCCCGCGGGGTACTGGCCGCGGGGTACTGGCCGTCGAGAGTGCCTGCCATGGATTGTGGCGTATCTCTATCATGTTCGTCGAAGTGGCGCTTTCGAAGAAATCGCCTTACCTCGGAGGTGCTTGGGTGAGGTTGGGTTTGTGGCAGGAACCTTGGATGTAGCGCGATCCATGTCCTCCTCGTAGGCGCTGGCTCCACCGCCGAGCTTGTCGTGCTTCCGGTGACAGGTAGGGTCTCGACTATGGCAAGGGTGTATTCGGTGCTGGCGGCGTCATGGATGCTGGGGGCGGTAGCGATCGATGCAGGGGCGGCAGCGCTGCCTCGCAAGTTGGCGTCGTCCGTCGAGCGTCTCAAGGCCGTAGGCCCAGAGGGGCAGGGCAATGCGGCCGCTCAAGCCGCCTGGAACGAGGTGGCCAAGGCTAAGGCCAGTCAGATCCCGGAGTTGCTCGTGGCCATGGATGGGGCCAATGACTATGCGCTGAACTGGATGCGCGCGGCTATTGAGACGGCGGTGCAACGCGAGAGTGCCGCAGGGGCCAAGCTTTCGTTGAAGTCGCTCGAAGTCCTCCTTCGCGACACCCAACACCATCCGAGGGCCCGTCGCTTGGCCTTTGAGTTAATCCAGAAGCTCGATGCATCGAGAGCTCAAGCCTTGCTGCCAGAATTTCTCCAGGATCCCGGTTCCGAACTGCGGCGCGAGGCGGTCGCCCAACTGATGACCCGTGCGGCCGGACAAACCAATGCGGCCAAGGCCACCGCGGTGACGACGTACCGTCAGGCGCTCGGGTTTTCTCGGGAGGCCGACCAAATCGAAGACATCGCCAAACGCCTGCTGGACCTCGGCGACAAGGTGGATTTGGCCAAGACCTTTGGTTGGGTTTCAAAGTGGCAGTTGATCGGCCCCTTCGACAACGCCGGCGAGGTGGGCTTTGCCAAGGTATACCCTCCGGAAGAACGCCTCGACCTGACGGCTGAGCTGGCGGGTAAGAGTGGGTCGGTGAAGTGGTTTCCGTATGAGACTCGCAGTGAGTACGGGTTGGTGGATTTCAATCAGGCGATCTCGTCCTTGAAGGGGGTTGCGGGTTATGCGACCGCTGAGTTCTGGAGCGACTCCGCCCGGAGCGCTCAAGTGCGTTTGGCCTGCAAAAACGGTTGGAAGATCTGGGTGAATGGAACCTTGGTTTTCGGTCGCGATGAGTACCACCGTTCGGCCGAGATCGACCAGTACCGCATGCCGGTGTCGTTGAAGGCTGGAAAGAACATTCTCCTCGTCAAATGCACCCAGAACGAACAGACGCAGGACTGGACCAAGGAGTGGGAATTTCAACTCCGGGTTACCGATGAGCAGGGCACCCCGATTGTCTCCAGACGCTAATCCTATCATGAATTTCACCACATTTGTTGCCGCGATGCTCGTGGCGATCGCTCCCCTCGGTGCCGCAGACTGGACGCAATTCCGTGGACCCAATGGAGACGGTCTTTCCAGCGAGACCGGCGTCCCGGTGCGCATGGAATCGAGCTCACTGACCTGGTCCATCGCGTTGCCGGGCCGGGGGTTGTCGTCCCCGCTCATCCTCGGCGACAAGGTCTTCGTGACGGCCGGCAGCGGCGCCCGCCAAGATCGACTCCATGTGCTCTGCTACCGGGTGTCGGATGGGGCCTTGTTGTGGGAACGCCAGTTCTGGGCCACCGGTCGGACCATGACCCACGAGAAGATCGGTGCGGCCACGCCGACACCGGCCTCGGACGGTAAGGCGATTTACGCGATCTTCTCTTCCAACGACTGCGTGGCCCTCGATCTCGACGGCCGGCTGCTGTGGTTCCGCGGGTTGGGTCGGGATTATCCCAATGCCAGCAATTCCTTAGGCATGTCGTCTTCGTTGGTGGTGGTCGATGGCGTGGTGGTGGCAATGGTCGAGAACGACAGCGAATCGTTTACCGCGGGCCTCGATGCGCGCACCGGTGTCAATCGCTGGAAATTAGACCGCCCAAAGAAGGCCAACTGGACGTCGCCGGTGGTCTTCAAGTCGCCCGGACAGCCTAACCGGGTGCTGCTGCAGTCGGCGCTCGGCGTGACGGCGGTGGACCCAACGACGGGCAAGATCGCTTGGGACATCACTGAGGGAGCTTCAACCGTGCCCTCGCTCGTGGTGAACCAAGGAAAGCTGGTCATCCCAGCCAACGGGATAACGGTGGTGGAGCCGGTCCCGGGCGGGTCGAAACCGAAGTCTGTGTGGCATTCGGCCCAATTGCGTCCGGGCACCGCCAGCCCTGTGGTCGTTGGTGGTCGCCTTCTGACCCTCAATGATGGTGGCATCCTCACGTGCGCCGATGCTCAAGACGGCAAGCGGTTGTGGCAATTGCGGCTCAAGGGTTCGTTCAGCGCCACTCCGGTGGTCGCCGGTGGTCACCTGTACTGCGTCAGTGAAGACGGGCGAGTCCAGGTGGTGGATCCGTCGAAGGCCGAAGGCATCGTGGTCAGTGAACTGGCCCTCGAACAGACCGTTATTGGAACTCCCTCCATCGCGGCTGGGTCCCTCTTTGTTCGGAGCGATTCTCGACTGGTGCGATTGGGTGGCACCGCTCTTCGGTGAGCCGCTCGATGCTTTCCATCGGCCCGGACTTCGGAAAGAGTTCCGCCATGTTGTCCCCACAGATTCGTGCGTCTTGGCTGTGGCTCGCCCTGCTGATTTTTGCTGGGTGCGCCTCGCCGGGAGGACGTCCGGTCCATTCCGCTGCCATGAAACTCCACCTGCGGTCTCAAAGTCCGGCGGCCTCCGAGCGTGTTGAGTCTTGGGACCCGCGACGCACGGCCATCATCGTTTGCGATCTATGGGACGACCATTGGTGCAAGTCGGCCTCAGCCCGCGTGGGTGAACTCGTTGAGCCCATGAACCGGATGCTGGATGCGGCCCGAAAGCAGGGTGTTTTCATTATTCACGCGCCCAGCAGCGTGACGGCTTTTTATCAGGGAACCCCGGCCCGCGAATTGGCTCTCAAGGCTCGTTTTTCGGCGACGCCCCAACCGCTCGCCACGGCGGAACGCTGGGGCACTCGCTGGTGCTGGCCCGACGCCTCACACGAAGGGGTGTTGCCCATCGATGATTCGGACATGGGGTGCTCGTGCAACGGCACCAAGTGCACGATCCGTGAGGCGTGGACTCGTCAGTATCCGGGCCTACGGATTGAAGCGGGAGACGCTCTGACCGACGACGGTCAGGAAACCTGGAACTTGTTGGCCGAGCGCGGCATCGACCATGTCATTTTGTGCGGTGTGCACCTCAACATGTGCGTGCTGGGTCGTCCCTTCGCCATTCGGCAAATGGTCCGCATGGGCAAACAAGTCGCTTTGATCCGCGACCTCACCGACACCATGTACAACCCGGAACGTCCGCCCGGGGTGGACCACTTTACTGGCACCGATCGGGTGGTGGCCCATGTGGAACGCTATTGGTGCCCTTCCTTCACCAGCGCCGACATCACCGGTGGAAAGCCCTTCCGATTCCGCGAGGATCACCGTTGACCGCCACCGGCAACATTGACGCCGTCACCCGAGACCGGTTGTGTTGAACGAGATCATGGCCAAGCCTGTTGCCTGCCTGCTGTGCCGCCATGAGCGGACCACTGCAATCGATTCCCTCACTCCCGAGGAGATCGGTCGCCTGTGGCACTACTTCGGCGTGATCCTCGGCCCGGAGGCGCAGGCCTCGTTCCAAGGGGCATCACGAGTGACCCAGCACCGATGTTTGGCCTGCGAGTTCGAGTTTTTTGATCCGGTGCTACCGGGCAATGGGGCTTTCTATACCGACTTGCAAAGCCAGGTGGCACGGTATTACCCGGGTGATAGCCCCTCGTTTCTCCATGCAATCGACTTGGCTGTCCGAGTCGGTTCCCGCGATTGCATGGATCTCGGGTGCGGCGATGGAGGTTTTCTGGATTTGGCGCGTGCCAAGGGCATTGAAACCCACGGCCTCGACCTCAATCCCAAAGCGGTGGCGGCGGCGCAGGCCAAGGGACACGACGTCCACGCCTCAACCGCCGAAGCCTTCGCCCAAAGCCATTCGGGCCGGCAATTTTCATTGGTTACCGCCTTCGAGGTCATGGAACACGTCCCGGATCCGGTGGCGTTTTTCCGCGATGCGGCCCGACTGGTGGCTCCGGGCGGGCATTTGGTGATTTCGGTTCCGCACGGGCAGGGGCTTTACCGTTGGTGGACCCTCGAACCGTGTCAGTGGCCGCCCCATCACATCACCCATTGGCGTCGCTCCGACTTGGAACATCTCGGTGAGCAGCATCAGATGCAGCCCGTTTGGTTCGGTGCCGATCCGTTGAGGGGCGTCCAGGTTCGCTTGAGTCTTCAGACTCAGGGAGACTTGGAACACGTGCTGGGCCGAAGGCCGGCCAAACCGGGCCGATTCTGGACCGAACTGATGACCTTCCTTTACCGGGTGGGCCTCTGCCGTCACTACCTCCGCTGGGGCACCAGTTTGCATGCGCATTACCGCAAGCCGCTGGTCTGAGCAGACAGAGGCGAACTCGCTTCGATAGAACTTAGTTCAGACTCCCCCCGCATTTTCCAAGGTGATCCGCTGAGTGATTCCTGTACTGATCAGCGCTCTACCCTGTGGGCATCGATGCGAATTTCGCGCCGTCGGCCGCTCGCTCTGTCCCTTTCAACTCTTGAATTCAACCCGATGAGAATGACGACCTGGACGAAACTCACCGCAACCCTGATGTCGGTTTTGGTCATCGCGACGACCGCTCTGGCCGCGGAGGCATCGATGGATCACTTGGTTATTTCTGTGAATCCAAAGATTCTCAGGCCCACAACCCAGCCGAACCTCTCCGGAGTACTCACCCTCAAGGCCATCGACGTCCACGGCGCTGAGCACTCTGTGCCGATTTCCGACGCCGCAATCACGGTCAAGACCAAGGTCGCCAGCGGCGGCGTCACCGTGGCTGCCCTGAAGAACGGAAAGATCATCCCCAAGGAAGGCGGTGTTGCCACCGTCGAAGCCGTGGTCCGACGAAACGGCCGGGAGTTTAAGGCGAGCACCGATGTGGTCGTGAGCCCGTTTTACCGCGACTACCATCAGGCGTTGGTGCTGAAGCTATTTCTCGGCATGGAAGGCGAGCCGGTGGAGCGTTTGGCCAATGATCCTACCTTTCGGAAGGGCCACGAAGTCTTTTGTACGTTCGAAGAGGCGCTCGAAGTTATTCGCAAGACCGACAACCTGACGCGCGGAATCCCCAAGATCATTTATCTGGTGGGCTGGCAGCAGGGCGGGCATGACCACGGTTATCCGGCCTGGAGCGAGGTCAACCCGCGTCTCAAGCGTTCGCAAGATGCCACCGCGCTCGCGAGCCTCCGGTGGCTCATCCGCGAAGGCCGGAAGTTCAACACCACCGTCAGTCTGCACCTCAACATGGTGGATGCGTACCGGCACAGCCCCCTGTGGGACGAGTACGTGGCCCAAGACTGTTTCGCGAAAGACGAGAGCGGAAACCTGCTGGTCGCGGGCATCCAAGTGAAAGGCGATGACATGTACAACGTGGTCTATCCCAAGGAATGGGCCGCCGGCCTGGCGCAGCGGCGCATGGATGCGCTCATTAAGATGATTCCCGAACTGAAGGCGGGGCACACGATTCACATCGATGTGTTCATTGCCAACCGCGATGGAGGAAAGCCCATCAGTCCCTGGCATGCGAAGCCCGAAAACGGCGGGCTGACCCCGGACAAATACGTGGAGACGCAGCGGCAAATTTTCCATTACTGGCGGGACCGAGGTTTCGATGTCACGGGTGAGGGAACAGGCTGGGCACATCCGCCCGGCGAGCACTTTGTTGGATTGCAGCCGATGTCGTGGTGGTACTCATGGAACCCCTTGGAGGTCCCGGAAAGTTTGGGTGCGCGGGGTCGCACCGACCGTGACGGGTATGGTGACTTCCGCTTCGGCTCGAGCATGCATGGCGAGGAAATCTGGAAAGCGGACAAGGACACCTTGCCGGGATTTCTCGGGATGTTCTGCCGCACCACGCTACCTTGGTACTACCTCGGCCGACTGGACCGGTTGAAGGTGGACGCCGGCGCAGTTCACTACAGTGGCGGGGTCATCGCGCGAACCGAAGACGGCAAAAAGATCATCCGCAAAGGAACGTTCCTGCTTCGCGAAAACGACAACCTGTTCGTCCCCGCGCTGTGGAACCCCAAGGAGATCGTGGCCTACAGCCGGCAGGGCTACACCGACAAGTCCTGGCAACTGCCTGCCGACTGGGCATCGGTCAAGCAAGTGACTGTCCAGAACATCACCTTGCAAGGACTCGCTTTCGACACGACGACGGTTCCGGTGATCGACGGAGCCCTTCGGCTGACGCTCAAGGCCGACCAAGCGGTGTCGATCGTGCCCGCAGTTCGCCACCGTTGAGACGTTGACCGATAACCCGTCTCATCCGGTTTCCGATATCAGGTCACTCGAATTGCACTGCGACCTCAATCACCGGCTGTTCCAACGGCGGCGCAAGTCCATCAGTTGTCGGGTGGCCCGGAACGACAGCCAATCCAAACCCGGAGGCCGCGTGGGCAAGGGGCGTCGGGGAAGGGGAGGTTGGCTGGCGATGTGCCTCAGGAATGCAGCGAAGGTGGCCCGGTACACCGCCGAGGCATGGCCGTGGACGCGGTCACTCGCCCGGCGGCGGACGGTTTCAGTGCGCGGGGCGGGCCATTGGGCCACTTCGGTTATCAATGCAGCGAGCGCCGTCAGGTCGCCGGCCGGATAAGCCAATAGGGGATCGACCTCCGCCGCATACCGGTCACCGCCGCTACCAATGGCCGGGTGGATGGGGATCACGCCGGCGGCCATGGCTTCGAGCAGCGCAATGGGAGTGCCTTCGTAGTCGCTGACGAAGAGCAGGGCGTCCCAGCTCGATAGAATGCTCCAATACTCGGTTCCCGATTTTCGACCGTGAAAAACGAACCGTTTTCGATTCGGTAATTGGCTCTCCAGCCACGCTCGTTCGGGTCCATCACCCAGAAATTCGAGTTCGTATTGGATGCCCGCTGCATCCAATCGGTTTACCAGTTCAGGAATGCGGTCGATGCGCTTCTGTTCGTGGGCCAGGCGGCCACAGAAACCCAGGCGGAGCGGGGAACCCCACGGACGGTTCGGCCCGGGCAGGTCGGCGGGTGGGTCGATGGGATAAAGTACCCGGAGCAGGCGATCGGGCGACAGGTCGGGGCGGGCTTGCATCACGCGCTCGGCGATGCGGTCGTTGACACAGGCGAAGCCGTCGGCCCAGTGAGCACGTGTTTGCAACTGCTCGTCGAGCCCGGGCGTGTCGCTGTGCAAGTACAAGATGCGGCGGGCCGGCGGGAACAAGTCGTCGAAATACGGCCAACCCCAGGTCGTGTGGTAAACGACCACGTCGGCCTCCCAGTTGGGCACGGCTTCAGAAACCCGTCGGCGTGCTTGCCGAATAGTCATGTTGTCCCGGAAACCCAAGAACCGAGCGCGAGGCCAACCGGGCGCAGGATCCTCCCAGAAGACCAGGAACCGCGAATCGATGCCTTGGTCCGCGTCGGTGTCATGGTGTGAACGCAGCACCGACTCGACGCCTCCGAGTCCGGCAAACTGGGTGCCCACGGACAACACCTTCACAGGGGCCTGGTCTCGAGACTCAGTCGAGATCTTCATCATGCGACACGGTGGCCGGAGGTTTGTCGGTCAATCGCACCCAGATGCGGCCCTCCTGAATGCGCGTGGAGAATGTCCGTAGCGGTTTGTCTGGCCGGGTGATGCCGACGCCGCTGCGAGCATCGTAAGCCCATCCGTGCAGCGGGCAGTGCAAGGTGCACCCATCCAAGTACCCAGAACCCATGGATCCGCCACGATGCGGGCAGGCGTCTTCGACCGCATGGAATCCATCGTCCAAGCACACGAGGGCGATTCGGACGCCCCGGGCTTCGATGGTTCTGCAATTTCCCGGGGCCAAGCTTCCGGCCTCGGCCACATCACACCACGTGTCCATGGACCGAGATAGCCACCGCCGCCGCCCCGAATGCAAGCTCACCGAGCAGAACCCGCAGTGTTACTGAAGAGGTTGCCACTTGGCATCAGCCGTTCCGAGAGTAGCCTCAGAGTTACTGCCTACCATGATGCGCTATGTTTTGTCCGGGCTTTGCCTAGGAATCCTCACTGCGGTCGCCCAGAACGGTGACAAGCTTGGAGAAGCCCAACGCGAAGTAGTTGCCGCGGACCGAATCCCCCCGGCTCCGGTGCTCTCACCCGCCGACCAAATTCGCACCTTCCGCCTGCCGCCCGGATTCTCGGCGGAGGTCGTGGCCGCTGAACCGCTCGTCCATTCTCCCGTGGCGGTGGAGTTTGATCCCCAGGGGCGGCTTTGGGTGGTGGAAATGATTGGCTACATGCCCGACCAGGAGGCGCGGGGTGAAGCCAATCCCACCGGTTCCATTGTCATCCTCACCGACACCGATGGCGATGGCCGCATGGATACCCGCACAGTTTTCGCCGACCATCTCGTGATGCCGCGTGCCATCCATCTGACCCACGGTGGCGCATTAATTGCCGAGCCACCCAAATTGTGGTGGATGAAGGACACCAACGGCGATGGCAAAGCCGACGAGAAGATCCTCGTGGCCAGCGACTACGCCACACAGAACGACCCGGCGCTCGGGCTGAAATCCAATCCAGAGCACGCCAGCAACGGGCTGCTGCGCAACCTCGACAATTGGATCTACTCAGCCGATCACACGGTTCGCTTTCGCAACACCTCCGGCTCGCCGCCGACTTGGATCCGCGAGGAGACGGTCACGCGCGGCCAGTGGGGCATCAGCCACGACGACTCGGGCCGGTTGTTCTACAACTCCAACTCCGATCAAATTCGCGGTGACCTGTTGCCGGCCCATTATCTGGCCCGGAATCCGAATCTGAAATCTCCGGTCGGAGTGAACGCCCAGTTGGCCAAGTCCCAACAGGTTTGGTCGGCGCGGGTGAATCCGGGCGTGAACCGAGGCTACCAGCCCAACACGCTCACGGCCGAGGGAAAGCTCGCGAGCTTCACGGCGGCCTGCGGACCGCTGGTGTATCGCGGCAATCAGTTTCCCGAAGACTTCCGGGGCGACGTGTTCTTGTGCGAACCGAGCGCGAACCTCATACGCCGCAACAAGCTGACGGAACAGGATGGCGTGATCACGGCGACCAACGCCTACGACGCCGACGAGTTTTTAACATCCACCGACGAGCGCTTCCGTCCGGTGAACCTCCAGAATGGTCCCGACGGGGCTCTCTATGTGGTGGATATGGCGCGTGGTCTTATTCAACACCGGATTTATCTAACCAGCTATTTGCGCAAGCAAATCGAGTCGCGAGGGCTGCAGGCTCCGACCGACTTGGGGCGCATCTACCGCATCGTCCATTCGGGAACCTCGCCCGATCGCACGGCGCGACTGCCAGAGAAACCATCCAATCGAGACCTGATGGTCCGCCTGTCCAGTGCCAATGGGTTCTGGAGGGATACCGCCCAGCGCTTGCTGGTAGAGAACCCCACGTCCGAGTCGGCCGAGGCCTTGCAACAACTGGTGTCTCAACGGGACTCAAGGCCTGCGGTGGTGCGTCTCCAGGCGCTCTGGACACTCGAAGGGCAGGGGAGGCTGAGCCTGGAAACCCTTCTTTCGGCCCTCGACGATCCGGATTCTAAGGTGCGTTCTGCTGCGTTCCGAATTACCGACAGGCTGCCCCCAGGCCCGGTGCGGGACACCGCAGTCGAACGCCTGGTCCAACGCGCTCCAACGGTTCGTGGCGACGCCCAGATCGCCCTGCTCTGTTCTCTGGGAACGATCGGCACGCCCGCAGCCGACGCGGCCATGCGATTTTTGCTAATGACCGGTCCGTCTACACCGTTGCGTCAGGATGCGGCGATTAGCGGGCTCAAGGGCCGCGAGTTGGCGTTCCTGACCCAATTGCTCAGTGACGCCCAGTGCGGGCCGGACAAGCAAGATCACGCTCCGCTAGTGTCTAAGCTGGCGAGATGCGTCGGGGTCTCAGGACGTCCCACTGAAATTGCGGCGGCGCTGAACTTGGCGGCGAAGCTCAAGGAGAACGAGTGGCCGTTGCCGGCCTTGCTCGACGGATTTGTTGGCCTGGTTCCGGTGGCGACCAAGGGAGCCCCGGCTCCGCGAATTAAGCAAACGGAGTTGACCGCTGAACCCGACGGATTGGCGACACTGCGTCGTTCCACCAATGCGGTGATTGTTGAGCGAGTCCAAAAGATTGCGTCGCTCTACTTCTGGCCTGGCAAATCGGCCAGTGCTGACACCTTGGCCGCCGCCAACGTGCAAGCCTTGCCGCCGATCGCCAAAGCCAGCTTCGACCGAGGTCGTGAGATTTATCCCACTATTTGCGGCGCGTGCCATCAACCCCATGGGAATGGTCAGGAGGGCTTGGCTCCGCCGTTGGTAGACTCCGAATGGGTCCTGGGTTCGGAGCAGCGCCTGATCCGGGTGGTCCTGCATGGCATGCGGGATGCCATCACGGTCAAAGGTGTCCGCTACGAACTGAACATGCCGGCCTTGGCTGAAGCCCTAGACGATACCCAGATCGCCGACTCCTTGACGTACATCCGTCGCGAATGGGGCCACGCCGCAGCGCCGGTCTTAGCCGAGGCCGTTAAAACCGTCCGGGCGCTCGAATCGAAGCGCGAGGATTCGTGGACGCAGGCCGAACTGCAGAAGATTCCGTGACGCAGCGGTTCTTTGGGCGGTGCTGACCGAGTGGATTGATCGAAACCACGAAGGACGATTTCACCTGTAACGACGGGGTTTTCGGTGGTACAGGCCGAATGCACAATGTGTGTTACATTCACTTCATGGGTCGAGGCTGCTTCCTTGAGTGTTGAGTGTTTTGTTCCCTGCAAACGATCTAAGACCGATGCAACACGCTGGATGTAGTCCGACAAGCCTCCTGGGTATGGGACCGATCTTCGAGCGGTCCGTGTCTGTCGACATGGCGCTTTCGGAGAAATCGCCCCACCTCGGAGGTGTCGTGGTGAGGCTGAGTTGATAGCGGGAATCCGGGATGGAGCCCGATGAGCCTCCTTGTACCGATGAGCCTCCTAGGTATGGGTCCGAATTCCGATGAGTCCCTTGGTATAGGTCCGATCTCCGAGCGGTCCGTGTCCGGAGACCTTGCAGAATCCCGAAAGGCTGTTCGCCTCGCGGGCTGTGGCTCACAGACCCAACAGCATCGAAGGATTGGAGCGGTCTTCGCCTAAGAGGAATCGCGGGAATGCTTTGAGCGAGATGGTCAGCGCGACCGTAAAGTCTTGAGGCCCGATTCGGTTCTCACGCAAGCGAAACCCAAGTCCCACGGTCCAACTCCGCAGATCTCGATAGATTTGGTACTGCTGCTCCTCAAGAGTGCCGTCGCGGGCTTCAAACTGGTGGACACCTCGGACCGCCCAGTTCTCATTCAATTTCGCGTGAAATCTACTGAAAATCACGTTGTTACCCGCCCCATACAAGGCCCAGTCGTCGCGCAGGAATCGGTGTCCAATACTCCAGTCGAACCACTCGGTGGGCGACCACGTAGCCCGATGATTCGATTCCCGGAACTCGCGGGTCGCTGTATTAAACCGGGTTTCGGAGGTCAGCGTCAGCCAAGAGCGCGGCGTGAAATCGACCTCGGAATAGAGATCCGAGAATTGGGTCTGGTCGGGGCGTTGTTGGATGCGCCAGTCACTCAAGAGGGACCAATTCAGGACGTTCTCCACCTGCTCTTCCCGCTTAGTTTGCACCTTGTTCCGAAGACCCAGTCGCACCGTGTTCTGGCTGTCCACCGAATCAATTTGCGTGTAGTCGGGAAAATGGATGGGCAACAGCTTCGGGCTGATGAGTTCGCGGTCGAACTGAGGTAATTCGGTCGGGGTCCGATTGGGTTCTGGCACGAAGACATAGCTGAACTGGGGTTCAGCAATGTGGCGGGCCCCATTCATATCGAGCGCCGAACTGGAGAACGTAGGCCAGACTCTCGAGGCCTTGAACCCGACGTCCACGCCGGTGTTGGCCACCCAACGCTCCTTGTCACTATTGATCGTGTTCAACCCTTCTGGGTCGCCGTAGTAGGTGGCCCGGGCACCCAATCGGGGTGAGACATTGAGCCATCCGCCGACCATATGGGGTGACACCAGTTGGTGGTAGGTATCGCCGCGAAAAGCTGCGTAGTTGGTGCCGCCTGCCAGTGCGTCGCGGTACCGCAAATAGGCCAGCGAACTGTCGCTCTCGTAGTAAATCGGCGTCACTCCGATTTGCTGCCGCAGACCCCGCAGACGGACATCCGGAAGTCGCTCGACGGTCCGGAAGAATTCGTTGACCTGAGCGTGGGCCAGGAAATCGAGACTCCAATTCGAATTGAGTTGGGATAACTCGACGAAGGTCTTGGGTTGCGGATCGGTGCGGAATTCTCGCTCAAAGAAATCGCGAAGCACCATCGGGTCACTCTGGGCGCGCACGACACCCTTGAATTCGAAACCCGAATCATTGGTGAGCGAGTGCCGCAAATCGAACCTGTACCGGTCAGGATCGATGGGCCCGTTGAACGAACTGAGCTCCGGAGCCTGATCCTGGATGAAGTAAAACCCTCCCCGCCCCTTGCCCAAGTCGCCCAAATCATAGGACAGACGCGGCCCCCCACCGATGCCTCGGCGTTGGCGATAATCCAAGTCTACAACCGTCTCTAAATTCGTGCGTGCGAGCCAGTGGTAGCTGCCTAGCACGTAGGGTCCATACAAACTACGGTAACCCGGAGTGATGCTAAAAAAGTTGGGATGCCGGTCGGCCTTGCGGACGTACCACGGGAAATACATCACCGGCACCTTGCCGATGTACAACAATGCATCTTCAGCCGAAATGGTTCGGTTGCTGTCGATGCTCAGGGTCTTGGCCCGGATCTTATAACCCGGTTCCGCCGCGTCGTCCGTAGTGACTTCGCCATCGAGCACAACTTGATTGGTACCGCCTTGGGTCACCGACAACCGATCACCCCGAAGGAAAAGCGGACCCGCCCCAACGCGAAACGACCCGGCTTCCACGCGCTTCTGGCGGAAATCAAAGCGAACCTTCTGGCCTTTCCACCGAATGCGTTCTCCGGATTCTCCGGCGTATTCGACGACGACATCCCCTTCGGCGGTGGCCTCTCCGGTTTCTTGGCTGAGTGTCACCGATTGTGCGCTCACCGCGCTGCCCATCCAGTGCACCACTACCCCGTTCTTGGCCGAGGCCGTCCGAGCATCCGGACTCAATTCAACCTCACCCAGACCGTCCCGCGATTCGATGCGGATCGACGACGGATCGACGGCGGCAACCTTCGGAACCCCTTCCTGGGCCAAGGCCGTCAGCGTCCAGGCGACCCAGGCGCCAGTGCGGGTGAGCTTCATGTGGCCGACAGCGTATCGCGGGACCCCTCGCCGGGGCAATGCGCCAGCGCAGTGGCCCAGCAGTGGATATCAGGCCCACAAGTATCCCGTATCCAAAACCCTGCGAGCTTTGGTGGGGCCTCCTTTGTAGACATCCAATTTCTTGGGGAAGCCGGACCGTCTCTCAATGCACCGCCTCAATCTTTACCGAGTGGGTGACCGAAACCCGGGCTTTGCGGATCGCAGCGACCGTCGCCTTCATGTCCGCCCTGCCCTCCTCGCCGTGGAAGAGACTCTTGATTTGCTTGGTCTCGTAGTTTTGCTTTTGGCCGACGGTCTCATCGAGGCGCTGGAAGGCGGTATCGAGGGATTTCACGAAAGGTCGGAGCGGGCAGATGGGGCAGCGGGTCAAGCCAGGGACCGGTTCTCAGGCCGAGCCAATTCGCAGTGAAAGACCTAAGCCCAAGGTCTGTGACGCTTTGGGCCTCGGCGGCGGGAGGCCTCATCGGGTATCGTGTTGCCGATGGATGGATTCCTGCAGCAACTCCGCCGGCACTGGGCGGAGCGGTTCGGATCCGGGCCGCGGCACCTGGTGGTGGCCGTGTCCGGAGGCTTGGATTCCATGGTCCTGCTGCACAGCTTGGCCCGCCTGCGCCGGAAGTTTCCCTGGCAACTAACGGTGGCTCATTGCCACCACGGCCTCCGTGGGATCGATGCAGATGGGGACGCGGACTGGGTTCGAGCGCAGTCGGCGGCCTTGGGGTTGCCCTGTATCGTGGAAGAAGTTTCCGTCCGCGCGGCCGCCGAGGCTTCACGCGAGTCCCTTGAAATGGCGGCCCGCCGGTTGCGACATGCCTTCCTCGCTCGGTCAGCGCTCTCGGTGGGGTCGGCCGATTCAATGGAAGTGGTCTTGGCCCATCATGCGCAAGATCAGGCCGAACTCATCCTACTGCGGTTGCTCCGCGGGGCCGGATCGGAGGGGTTGGCCGGCATGAAGGAACGCTCGCCGTCTCCGGCAGACCGGCGAGTTTCCCTGCTCCGGCCCTTCCTCGGCTTCGATCGGGGTACGCTAGAAGCCTTCGCCCGAAACCAGGGGATTGGGCATCGCGAGGACGCCTCGAACCGGGATTTGTCCATTCCCCGAAACCGCATCCGCCATCAACTAATTCCCGACTGGATGGCCCATCACAGTCCCGCCCTGCCCCGTGTTTTAGCGCGGATTGCCGACATCGCGGCGCACGAGTCGGATTACCTGCGGGAGCAAGCTCAGCGTTGGCGGGATTCATTACATCCAGAACCCTGGGCCTCGCTCCACGTCGCATTGCAGCGGGCCATCTTGCGAATGGAACTCATCGAGCACGGACGGAATGCCGAGTTCGAAACGGTCGAGCGGTTGCGTCGGGCCCGCTGCGGTGCGGCGCTAGACACGCTCTCGGTCGACCCTGCGGTTGCCCTCCGAGCCCCAGCGAACCCATTGAATCGAGCGGGACCCTCAGATACGGTGGCGGTGGGGTTTCGCGGAGTGCGAGGTCAGCGGGTGTTGCCAGAGGGGAGCCTCTTTCGGTGGAAACGCCTGAAGCGCCCCCTGCCCTTCGGCCACGGCTGGGAACAACTCGATGCCACGACCGTCCCTGAAACAGCCGCACTGCGTCACCGCCGGCCCGGCGACCGGTTCCAACGTCTGGGGCAGTCGAACGCGGCGCGCCTCCAGAACCTCTTCATCAATCAACACGTGGCCGCTGCCGAGCGCGACCAACGATGGGTGCTCGACCTTGGCGACGGAAGTCTGGCATGGGTGGAGGGTTTTTCGGCGGGTGAACGCCACCGATTGACCCCCTCCACCGCGGAGATTCTAGCCATCCAAATTCACAGGCCGTAGCAGTCACGTCCACCCACCGTTCCCATCCTTTCAGAACCCGACAGGCCTTGCCGGACCCGTGTAGGGTTCGGCCCCTTGTTCTCGGAAATCGGTGTGTTCCACCCGAAGCAGTTCGGGGTCCGATACCGTTGGGGCTCCGATGAATCCGTGATGGCGACCCATCCAATAAGCCAGCAACCAGGCGCTGGGTTCCACCACGTCTTGGCCGCCAGCTCCTCCATCGGCTTGCATGAGCCAATGGTCCCAGCGCAAGGGTTCGGTCTCCCTGGGCGGGAAGGTTCGAGTCCCCCCTTTCAATGCGACATAACCCGCCGGTGTCCGCAAGTCGGTGCGGTGAGAGTTCTGATAGGACCAGATCCGGAGGTCCAAGGGCCAACCGCGGAGGTGTTCAGCGCTGGCTGCGGCCTCCGCATCGTTGCCGGTCAGGGCGCCGTAGAGGTAATTGAACCAGGCGTTCTGTTCGACGCGAACCACTTCGTGGCCACGCTCATATCCCCGGCGATAGAGTGCGCGCAAATCCGGGTTTTCCTCGTAGCGAAGGAGGTTCCAGTAGCTCCAAAACGCCAACTCATCGAGAAAGTGCAAAATGCTGTCGGGCGGCGACGTGTTGCGGGCCCGCAGCGTGAACTCCGGATAACCCAGTCGAACCAGATCCTTGTAGGCCGCCGTGAACGTGGCGTCGCCCGTCCAACGTTCGGCCGTCTTGATGAAGGAGAGCAGCTCGACGGCCTGAAGGCCTCGATCAAACTTGCCTTCGTCTGTTTGGAAATACTCCGGATCCCAACGACCCCAACGGGTGGGTTTTCCATCCACATCAATGAGTTTCCATCGATTGCGCACCAAATGTGAAGCGATTCGGCCCAACTGGCCTTTGGCTTGATCCACCTCCGCACCCTCAGCCACCAACTCCAGAAACAGTCCGAAGGAGTAGAACTGCGAGCACAGTTCATCGCTAGAGGTGTCGCCCTTCCATTCAAAGCGACCATCTTGCGTCTCGTGCCACTCGGCCGCATAGCCGCCAGAACCGTGGTCGGCTTGATGACCGACCTCGCCCTTGGCCCAAACCGATCGCGCCGGGAATCCAGAAATGCCTGTCATTCCCTCGAGCCACCGAAGCGCATGGAACGTATTGGTGGCTTCCCGACGGGCCTCCGGATCGCGAGTCACGGCGTACCGGTACACTTGCGCGGCTAAATAATTGCCACTGTAGCCGCCGTCATTGTCACTGACTTCCCGAACCAAACGCTTTCGCGTCGGATCCCATTCCAACTTGTGGACGAAGCCTAACCGCTTCTGTCCCCACTCTTCGAGGTGCCGTTCGTAATAGGCCGCCTTCTTGGCCAAAGTATAAGGCCGGTACTCGATGACCCCCAAGCCTCCGGGCGTGGCGAGGTAAACCGTTTGACCGGCCACGGCGATGCCCAACACCCGCTCATCGGGCAGCCAGCGACGGCCCGCAAAATAATCGAATCGTCCGTTCACTTGGCGAATGGCGCCGCGGGAAGTACCGATCCAAAGATCATTGGTAAACCCTGCAGCCAGACAGAGAGTGTCCTCGAACGGAAGCCCCTGTTCACCGCGAACCGAGGTCATGGACATGCCTCGCAGCACTCCCAGTCCACGATCGGTAGCCACCACCAACGCAGACCCATGGCTCAGCGCATCGCGAGTGGTCTTGGACGGGAGGGTGCCCCAGTCCCAGCCCAAATCAGACGGCCAAGTGTAAGCGTCTTCGCCTCCGAAACGGCCACGGCTGTAGGGACTGATCCTTCCCGATCCCACGACGTAAATGAGGTCCTGATGGGACACCAGACGTTGGATTTCAAAGCGGGCCTTGGCTTCGGAAAAGGATTCGAGCGCGTGGCCCTGGACCCTCAGCAGTCGGGACCCCACCGAGGCGAGAACCTCTCCGCGAAACTCTTGAATGTCGCTGACGGGAGACGTGCTGATTTGCCTCCAGAGGCCCGCCTCCCGCACCCAAAGCCCTGGAACACCGATGGCCCAAACTTGATCCCGCGCCACCACCAGTCGCTGGACGGATTGGGTCATCCCCGTGTCGGGTGCCCAATGGCGATCCTTTAAAGCAATCACCCCTCGCGCGGTTCCGACCAGCACTTCGCCTCGATAGGCGACCACGGCGCTCAAAGCCACTTCAGAAGGCATCGTCCACCCGGCTTCCTGCAAATAAGGCGCATCCGGGATGGTGATGGCGGATCGATGCACACCCGATAAATCAGCCCCGAACACGGTTTTTGAACCGATCAACAATAGGGCCAACCAGCGCCAACGTGAGAGCATGGGCTCATCAAGGCAGAGAAGCCCGTGGGAGCAAGTTGCAATGCCGCTACCCGTCCGGTTGCCACCGGATGAAGAACCACGTAAGCTCTACTCATTCGATGGAAAAGCTGCTGCTCATTGACGACGAGGTGGATGTTCAATACTCCTTCCGCCGGATCTTTGACGGCTCAGATATTGAGCTTCATACCGCTTCCAGTGGTGAGGAAGGGCTAAGGCTCATTCCCACGGTGAAGCCGGACTTGGTGCTCAGCGATATCCGAATGGCCGGGCTCAACGGCCTGGAAACTTTGCGTCGAATCCGCCAGCTAGATCCTCAGCTTCCGGTCATCCTCATGACCGCCTACGGCACCACGCAGACGGCCATCGAGGCCATGAAACTGGGGGCCTACGATTACCTCCTCAAGCCCTTCGATGGTCCTCGGCTCAAGCAGTTGGTGGCCAATGCGCTGAAGGCGGCCCGGGATACGAAGCAGACCGTAGCCATACGGCCTCAGATGGAGCAGCAAGACTACGAATTGGGGGTGATCGGCCGCAGCGCTCCGATGCAGGAGGTTTTTAAGCTCATCGGTCAATTGGCCGCCTCGGATGCTACCGCGTTGATCACTGGTGAAAGTGGCACCGGTAAGGAATTGGTGGCTCGCTCCATTTTCCAGAATAGCCGCCGGGCCAAAGAAGCGTTCATGGCCATCAATTGCGCGGCCATTCCGGAGAACTTGCTTGAGAGCGAACTCTTTGGTCACGAGAAGGGCGCGTTCACCGGAGCCACCGCCCAGCGCCCCGGTCGCTTTGAGCAGTGCCATCGAGGCACTCTTTTCTTAGATGAAATCGGCGACATGCCGCCAGCCACCCAGACCAAGATTCTGAGAGTTCTGCAAAACGGAACCTTCGAGCGGGTGGGCAGCAATACGACTCTCGTCGTCGATGTTCGGATCATCGCGGCGACCAACAAACCCCTAGAAGAATCCGTTGCTCGCAAAGAGTTTAGGGAAGACCTGTTTTACCGACTCAATGTGGTCCGGGTTCACATGGCGCCCTTGAGAGAGCGTCAAGGGGACATCCGCCTGCTGGTTGATTTCTTCCTGCGCAAGATCGGGGGCACGGGTACCCACTCCAAATCTATCGGCGAGAAGACCCTCTCGGTGCTGGAAGCCTACCATTGGCCCGGCAATATCCGTGAACTGGAGAATGTTTTGAGGCGGGCCGTGGTGGTCTCGAAGGGTGCGGCAATCCTTGAAAACGATCTGCCGCCCGAGATCCTACAATCGGTTCGATCGGTTCCATCGACTCAGGCTTCTCGGCCCCTTTCCACTCCGACTTCGGCTAACTCAGCGGCCCACTTGGCTCAGGGGTTATCCACTCCTGCGCATCCTTCCTTGTCTGCTTCCTCCCTGTCCGCTCTCAGCGTTGAGGCCGCACTGGCTCCTACCGTCGATCCGGCCATCACCGGTGACATCCGTCCCCTGGTGCTCCAACTCTTTCGGTGGGCACGACTCCAAGGCGGGATCAAGGTTCTTCCGGCTGTCGAGCGTGAGTTGGTTATTGAGGCGCTCAAAGAAACCCAGGGCAACCAAGTCCAGGCCGCCAAACTCCTCGGAATCACCCGAGCCACGCTGCGCAAGCGGGTGGACAAATTTGGCATCCGCCGAGAACTCAGCGTGAGCTGATGATTCGCTCGGCCTTTCCGTTGACCAAGCCCTGCCCGTTGACTCAGCCCTGAACCTTCGCTGAGTCCTGGCCGCGCGGTAAGCCCGAAACTCTGGGTAGCAATCAGGCCAACCCGCCGGGGGGCAGCCAGAGCGAGAGCAATGCCCGCTCGGCGCCCCGTATTAAAGCCCGCAAAGAAGGCTCACACCAAAGGTGAGCGGCCTTCGTCGGCGTCGATGTAGTCGACAAAGGTGGTGATATCGGTGCGATGGGCTAGACCGGATTGCTCTTTGCGCAACGCAAGCCTGGCCCGGAGTTCGGGGTCTTCCTCAGACCCGTAGTTCAAAATCCACTGATTGAAGGCCGCCTGCTCGGCGGGTCTGTGGACATGGGCTCGAACCCAGTCCGCCACCTGACCATCGGTGATCGTCGCACGCACTGCCTCAATAAAGGCCTCGGACTCCAGTCCAGCTGCCTTCAGCCATTGAGCATCGAATCCTCGCGTCGCGAAATTCTGCTGATAGTCGGAGTGGAGTTGACCCGCCAAGGAGAGACGAATCTTGTCTACGAAACGGGGCAAATACAGCCAGCCAGACATCATTTCCCGGGCACTCCGGGGATGGATCACATCATTCATAATAAAGACTTACTGTTCGGTGAGCAGTTTTTCCACCTTGGCGGCCAGATCCGTGCGGGCCTCTAGGTCCCGAAGGTTTCCCTTTTTGTCTACCAACCACATGGCGGGGATGCCGCGGATACCAAATTCAGTGCCAAACTTGTTCTTCCAACCCTCACCGTCGAAGTACTGAGCCCAGCTCATCTTGTGCTTGGCAGTGAAGGCCTTCAGCGCGTCGACCTCTTCGTCGAAGCTGATGCCCACGATTTCGAAGCCCTTCGGGTGAAGCCGCTCGTAGGCGGCCACCACATTGGGGACCTCGGCGACGCACGGCCCACACCACGTGGCCCAAAAGTCGATCAAGACCACTTTGCCCTTCATCTGGGTAAGATCCACCTTGCGACCATCCGTTGCGGTGAAGGCTATGTTCAGGGGTTTTCCAATGCGCTCCTGAGTCTTCTGAATCCCTTCGGCCATGGCACGAACCTGAGCGGGCACCTTGTCGGACTTGAGAATCTTGGCGAGCAACTCCTTCGACTTTTCGCCGCCGCGCAGTTGGGCGATTTCGAGGTAGGCCGCGTAAACCTCTCCGCGTCCGGGGAATTCTTTTTCGAGCCCTAAGAGGCGCTTCTCGAACTCATCGAGTACAGCGTCCATTCCTTTGGATTGGAGTTTGCGCGCCTCAGCCACCGCCTCCTGCAGTTTCACTCCCACTGCAGCCGCCGCAGCCTCCTCCTGAACCTTCACCGGGTCGGGGCCGAGAGCCTGCAGTTCGGCCGCCTTACCTTCGTTGCCGAGGCCCACGGAGGCTTCCAGCAATTCTCGATACAAGCGCCGGGCCTCAGTCGCTTTAGGATGATCTTTGAAACGCTCGTAAAACTCCCGGGCCATGTCCGCAGCATTGCCAGAACCGATAGCCTTTTGCTGACGGAACACCTTCACCTCGTCGGAGGTGGGCTGTCGCCCCTTCCATTCAGCCGGTGCGGTCGGAGGCTTTCCCTCGGCCTCCAAGAGGACCCAAGCCTTGTCCGCGTCGTTCGGCAGCAAGCGGCCCGTAGGTTTGACGGCCTTGCTGCCCTGAGCTGGAGGAGTCGCTGCCGACTCAGCCGCTTGAACTCCATTGAGAGACAGAGCCAATCCCACCATCACAATCACCCAGTGCTTCATTAGCAATAAACCTGAACATGGATGATGGGATTGCTAGTCGATTTTTTCACCCGATTGCAGAACGCCCTCTTAGATCGGGTCTGAACGATCTTCAGCGCGTCAGGTAGTACTTCTTGGTGTACTCTTGGACCATGCGCCAGGTGCTGTACTCGGCGGCCAGGGTGGACCACGACTCACGAATCTTGGCGATCCACTCACGGGGAATTCCGTCGGCGCCTCGGTTAAAATAGCTGGGTATCACCTCGCGGGTCAGGACGTTGTAGAGATTCTCGCTGTCCACCCGGTCTTGCTCATGCACGTCCTCCGAATGGGAATCCGGTCCGATGGCAAAACCGTTAGAACCATTGTAACCCTCACGCCACCAGCCATCCATGATGCTCATGTTGAGGCATCCATGGGCCGTGGTCTTCATGCCACTGGTGCCGCTGGCCTCTAACGGACGGCGGGGGTTGTTGAGCCACAAGTCGCAGCCAGAGACCATCTGACGGGCCACGTGAATGTCGTAGTTCTCGATGAACACCAGATGCCCCTTGAGTTCGCTGAACTTCGAGAGGTGGATGACCTTCTGGATGAAGGCCTTGCCGTGGTCGTCTCGCGGATGGGCTTTGCCGGCAAAGACGAACTGGATGGGACGACCGGAGTCCTTGACCATCTTCACCACCGCTTCGAATTGATCGAAAATCAGCGGCGCCCGCTTGTAGGTGGCAAAGCGCCGGGCAAACCCGATGGTCAGCGCATCGGGGTTGAGGAATGAATCAAAGGTGATGAAGTCGCCCTGACTGAAGGTTCCGCCCTGCAGCAACAACCGACGTCGGGCAAACTCGACCAACTCGCGCCGGAGGCGATACCGGATGGCCCAAATCTCTTCGTCCGATACCACCTTGGGATCGGACAAACGCTTCCAGAACTCCGGGGAGTTGGCATCAGCGAACCAGTCTACCTCGGACTTGGCGGGATAGAGTTCGTGGAATTTCTTTTGCCAAACCTTTCGAACAGTTCCCTTCATCCAGCCGACGAGATGGATGCCATTGGTGACATGACCAATGGGCACCTCGTCCGGATGCTTGGCTCCGTAGAGTTCCATCCACATCTCACGGCTCACAGCCCCATGAAGTTCGCTCACACCGTTGGCGGCCCGAGAATACTTCAAAGCCAAAACAGTCATGCAGAATGACTCGGCCTCGTTGTCAGCGACCACGCGGCCAAGATTCATCAACGCCTGATGATTAATGTGCAGGTCTGAGGTGAAGGGGTACCCCGCGTAGCCCATGAGATCGCTGCTAAACCGGTCATGGCCTGCTTCTACCGGCGTGTGTGTGGTGAAGAGACATTGCTTTCGGGTTTCAGTTCCCGCCTCGGTGAAGCCCGTGCCAGTGGCGATCTTCTCGCGCATGAGCTCGAGCGTCAGAAACGCCGCATGGCCTTCATTCATGTGGAAGGTGGACGGTTGAATACCCAGCGTCCGCAACAACCGCACGCCACCTACGCCCAGGAGGATTTCCTGCATGATCCGCGTGGTGCTGTCGCCGCCATAGACCCGGAGTGTCAGGTCGCGGTACATCGGCTCGTTCTCCGGTCGATTGGTGTCCAGCAGGTACACCGGGATCCGCCCAATATTCACGCGCCAAGCGTGGAAACGGACCGTGCTGGCCGCGATCTTGACCGAGCAGACCACCGGTTCGCCCTGGGCATCCAAGACTGGTTCCAGGGGCAGGTTGGCCGGGTTTAGGTGCGTGTAGAATTCCGTCTGCCAGTTCTCATGGTTGACCGTTTGCTGAAAGTATCCTTCCCGGTAGAACAGTGAGATACCCACGAAGCCCAGTCCGAGGTCGCTGGCAGATTTGGCATGATCACCCGCCAAAACGCCCAGTCCCCCGGCCGCGATGGGCAAGGTTTCGTGGAAGGCAAATTCCGCCGAAAAATAGGCCACGGGGTTGGCAACCAGCGCTGGAGCATTCAGGGCACCCCAAGTGGCCGGGTCGGTCAAATAGGCATCGAACCGGCGCAATACCGATCGAACCCGATCGGCAAATCCTGGCTCCTGCAGCCGCACCCGCAATTCGTAGGCAGAGACCTCTCGCAATATGGCCACGGCGTTGTGGTAGAGGTTCTGCCAGCCTCGCGGTGAGAGGTCGTAAAACACCTCCTGAGCTTGTTGATCCCAACTCCACCAGAGGTTTCGGGCGAGTCGGTTGAGTCCAGCGGCCAGTTCGGTGAGTTCAGCAGAATGGATCGGATTCATGGATAGTCAGGGGGTTGAGCGACAGTTTGCCTGTCGGTTGCCGGGTTAGCGTCTTCATGTTGAGAAGGTTTTTGAAAAATGGAAACCCCGAAGATGGAAAAGGGCGTTCTCTAGTCCCAGAGAACGCCCCAATTGCTGAATCCCCACTCCGGCCTATGCGACTTTGGATTAGGCCAGATACACCGCCGCTTGCGCCGCCGTGGTGCCGTCGTGAACCAGAGACATGAGGGCGCGGGTCATGCCGGCCGGGTTGGCGTGCTGGATAATGTTGCGGCCGTACACGATGCCTGAGGCTCCCTGTGCGATGAGTTGTTCGGTGCGCTGGAGGATTTCTGTGTCGGAGGCCTTGCCGCCGCCGCGGACGAGCACCGGGATGCCTCCGGCAATTTGCACTACGCGGTGGTACACCGACACGTCATCGGTGGGGTCGGCCTTGATGATGTCGGCCCCGAGCTCCACGGCTTGGCGCACCAACGGCAGAATCTTTTGGAGATCGCCATCGACCATGTACCCGCCGGCCTTAGCGTTGGGCTGGAACACCAGGGGCTCGATCATCAGCGGCATGGCGTACCGGTCGCACTCGGGCTTGATGCGCAGGATGTTCTGGATGCACTGATCGGTCACCTCGGGTTGCCCCGGGATGCGGAAGAGATTCACCACCACGCACGTGGCATCCAGGCGCAGAGCCTGCTCGACCGGAGCCTCGATCATGCGGCTGAAGAGACTGCGCGGAAGATCTTGGCCGTAAACATTGGCCACATCGGTGCGAAGGACCAACGCGGGCTTCTCCTTGCCGGGCAGCGCCTGGAGGTGTCGGGCCTGCCCCACGGTCAATTGAACCGCGTCCGGCGCTGCGGTGACTACGGTTTGCACGGCCTTGCCAAGATTCTCAATGCCAGAGAGGAACCCGTATTCGTTGAAGAAGCCATGGTCCATCGCCACGTCGAAGCAGCGGTTGGACTTGGCGTTGAACAGCCGATTGAGGCGGTAGGATTTCATGAACCCCGGAAGAATCACCCACGGACCCTTGGTCGCCAATGCTGAAAGAAAACCGAAAGATTCGACCACGAACGGGACACAACTATCCAATGGAGAGGTTTTCGCGCAAAGTCGGCCGCGTGTTCGAACTCCTTTCCAAGGATCCCTCTTCTCGGGCGCGGCTGGGCCGCCTGCACACGGCGCATGGCGTCGTCGAAACGCCTGTGTTCATGCCGGTGGGCACTCAGGCCAGCGTCAAGGCGCTGGACAACCGCGAGTTGTTGGAGATGGGCACCCAGATCCTCCTCGGCAACACTTACCATCTGTCGATCCGACCCGGCATGGACATTATCCGCCAGGCCGGCGGGCTGCACCGGTTCATGAACTGGTCGGGGCCGATCCTGACCGATTCGGGCGGGTTCCAAGTCTTCTCGCTCGGCAAGATTCGCAAGATTCGGGATCACGGAGTCGAGTTTCGAAGCCACTTGGATGGGTCCCCAATTTTCCTCGGGCCGAAGGAGAGCATGGAGATCCAGCGCACGCTGGGTTCGGACATCGCGATGGTGTTTGACGAATGTCCGCCTCACACGGCCGACCGCGACGAGGTAAACCGTGCGGTGAAGCGGACCCTCCGCTGGGCCGCCGAGTGCAAGGCTCAGCCGAGGGCCGAGGGCCAGTTGGTCTTCGGTATCGTCCAGGGGACCCACCACGCCGACCTGCGCAAGAAATGCGCCGAAGCACTCGTGGAGATGGACTTCGACGGGTACGCCATCGGTGGTGTGAGCGTGGGCGAGCCGGAGCCCGAAATGATGAAGGCGGTGGAAATCTCCGAGCCCTACCTTCCTGAACACAAGGCCCGCTATGCCATGGGGCTCGGGACGCCGGCTCAGCTCATTGAGTTGGTCGCCCGCGGGGTGGACATGTTCGACTGCGTCTTGCCGACCCGCGTGGCCCGCAATGGAACAGCCTTCACTCCGAAGGGCACCTTCGCCATCAAAGGCGGAGCCGTGAAGGCCGATTTCAACCCCATCGATCCGACGTGTGAGTGTTTCGCATGCCGCAATCACACCCGCGCCTACATCCGTCACTTGCTCAATGTGAATGAGATCCTAGGACTGCGGTTGGTGAGTATTCACAACAGCCATTACTTCCTGAAGGTCATGGACGACGTCCGTCTGCATTTGCGCAACGGGACTTTTGGTGAATACCGCCGACAATTCATCGCCAATTATGTGCCGACAGAAAAGGTGCGCGCGGCTCGATTGGCTCATGAAGCGCGCATGCAGACCCCGCCCGAGACAGCCCTCGAATAATTAGATTCTAGGCGAGTAGAGGGCAGAGGCTGGCCCCGTGGGTTTCACCGTTTCACAGTTTTCAGTGACGGGGGCCGCTTGCGTCGATTGGAACTCTGCGTCTTGATCTGTATCTTCCCAATGAGACGCCTGCTGACTTGGTTCCAACGAGACCGCCCCCGGCGAGTATTCTGCCTCTGGGCGGGCATTGTCGGAATAGTTGCGGTTCTGATCGTTGGGGCTCCGGTGGCTGCTGCCGAAAATCAGCCCTTGGCGGCGGCGGTCCCAGCGTCGAATCACTGGTCTTTCCGAGCTCTCACCCGGCCCGCGATTCCCGTGGGTGATCACCCGGTGGACGCCTTCATCCGGTCCGCTTTGAAGTCCCAAGGGCTGGCACCGAATCCTCCGGCCTCCCCGCGCGATCTCATCCGTCGCCTGCATTGGGACCTCGTGGGGTTACCTCCAGAACCCCAGCTTGTGGCGGAGTTTGAGAGGGATCCGTCACGCTCGAATTATGAGGCTCTGGTGGAGCGCCTTCTGGCTTCGCCGCGCTACGGAGAACGCTGGGCCCGGCATTGGTTGGACGTGGTCCGCTACACCGAAAGCCAGGGCTTCGAATACGACCGTCCGAGGGATCACGCGTGGCCGTTTCGCGACTACGTCATCCGCAGTTTTAATGCAGACCTCCCCTACGACCGCTTCATGCGGGAGCAGGTGGCGGGCGATGTCTTGGAACCGGTGACCTCGGAGGGAGTCATCGCTTCGAGCATGCTGGTTTCGGGGCCTTGGGATCAGGCGGGCAATTCGCAAGCCAATGCCACGCAACGGGCCATCACTCGGGAAGAGGAAATGGATGATCTGGTCAGCGTCGTTGGGCAAACCTTCTTGGGACTCACCGTCAATTGTGCCCGCTGCCACGATCACAAGTTCGACCCCATACCCATCGGTGACTACTACCGCATCAAGTCGGTCTTCGATGGGGTTCGTCATGGAGATCGATCCATTGAGGGCACCGAAGATCTCCGTCTGCGCGAACAGCGCAAAGAACAGGGCCGTCGCGAAATAGAATCCGAGGTACGCCGAATCGCTTCCATCGAGGCCCAGGCGATTGCGCGGGTTCCACGGACGGCTACCCAAACCGAGATCGCTCCACTACCGCGATTTCAGTGGAATTTCAGCCGATTAGAAACCGCGGAGGTGACCGGTAAACTCCATGGCAGTGCTCAGATCACCGCGGGTGTCTTGGAACTCCCGAAGCCCGAGGCTTACTTCCAGTCGATGCCCCTGACTCGGGATATTCGCGAAAAGACTTTGAGCGTCTGGGTTCGTCTCTCCGACCTCCAGCAAGGGGGCGGTGCAGCCCTTTCACTCGAGCAGGCCGACGGTCGGGTTTTCGATGCGCTCGTTTTCGGCGAACGGCAACCCCGCAAATGGGCCGCTGGCAGCGAGGGATTTCTGCGGACCCGCGATCTCCAAGCCCCAGAAGAATCCGAGGCCCTGGGGGGCTGGGTTCACATGGCGGCGGTGTATTCTGCAGACCGAAAAGTAGCCCTTTACCGCAATGGTCAACCGTATGGAGAACCGTATGAGGTTCCCGCTTTGGTGACCTTCCTTGCTGGGAATGCTCGAATCGCCATTGGCCGTCGTCATGAGAACGGCGGGAAACCGTGGCTGACGGGTGCCGTCCGGCAGGCGGCCCTCCACGATCGAGCCCTCAGTCCAGTCGACATACAGGCCGTCTTCCGGGAGGGCGGCGGTGGGCCCTCGCTGACCGAAGCGCTGGCGTACCTGACACCTCGGGAAGTTCGGGAGCGGGATGCAGCCCGGCAACGCCTCCAGGAAGCCCAGCGTCGAGTGCAGGCCGAGGAGAAACCGGGCGGATTAGTCTACGCGGGCCGTCGCGATCAACCGGCACCGACACGGATTCTGCGGCGCGGTGATGTGAAATCGCCCGGAGACATCGTCAGTCCGTCTGGTTTGTCCGCTTTCGATTCCTTGCCCAAGGATCTGGGCTTGGCCCCGGATGCCCCGGAGGCCGATCGCCGTCGGCGCTTTGCCTATTGGCTGGCCGATCCGCGCAATCCCCTGCCCGCCCGAGTTTTGGTGAACCGAATCTGGGGATATCACTTCGGCCAGGGATTGGTGGGCACCCCGAGTGATCTGGGGCGAAGCGGAACCAAGCCCAGTCATCCGGAATTGCTCGATTGGTTGGCGAGCGAATTCATCGCACGAGGTTGGAGCCAGAAGGCGCTGCACCGCCTCATCGTTTCCTCGGAAACCTACCAACAGTCTTCCGAGGCCCGCAGCGATGGCTTGGCTACGGATGCCGACGCGGTGTTTCTCTGGCGCTTTCCGCCCCGACGCCTCGAAGGTGAGACGATCCGGGATGCCATGCTGGCGGTGAGCGGTGAGCTTAATTTTCAAGCCGGAGGGCCGAGTTTCCGTCCGTTCACAACCAGTGAGTATGGTGCTACATTCTACCATCTGGTCGATCGAGGGACTCCGGAGTTCAACCGTCGCACGGTGTATCGAATGAACATCAACTCGGGCAAAGAACCGCTTCTGGATGCCTTGGATTGTCCAGACCCATCGGTGAGGACTCCGCGCCGTGGCGTAACGACTACGCCGTTGCAGGCCTTGGGACTGATGAACAGTGGCTTCGTCCAGCGTCAGGCCGATCACCTGGCTCGTCGGGCGCTGACTCTGGCCGCTAATCAACCCGATGAAGCAGTCACCCAACTCTGGAAGCTGACCCTAGGTCGGAGCCCGGACGTGGAAGAATCTCAAATGGCTCGCCGAACACTCCGCGAACGGGGGTTGCCCCATGTTGCTTGGGTGCTACTGAACACCACCGAGTTTGTTTATGTCCGCTGACACCGTTGTGTTGAACCGTCGCCACTTCCTCTCCAGCAGCGTGGGCGGCCTTGGCAATATTGCGCTGGCTTGGCTTTTGGCTCGTGACCGTGCGCTGAGCGCCCCTTCCGTGGTGCCCACTGTGCACCACCGCCCCCGTGCCAAGAGAATCGTGCAAGTGTTCTGCTGCGGCGGTGTGAGCCACCTCGACACCTTCGACTACAAACCCGAGTTGGAACGCCTCCACGGCACCGAACTCACCGGTCGAGGTGAGAATTTGGGATTCTTTGGTCAGCCCGGGAAGCTGATGAAGAGCGTCTACCCGTTTCGTCAGCGCGGTCAGAGTGGCGCCTGGGTCAGTGACCTTCTGCCCCACCTCGCAGGGTGTGCCGATGACTTGTGCTTCATTCACTCGATGTTCGCCAAGAGCAACAACCACACTCCGGCAACCTTCCAGATGAACAGCGGCTTCACGCTGAATGGCTTCCCCAGCATGGGGGCTTGGCTGAGCTATGGACTGGGTTCTGAGAATGAAAACTTACCCGCCTTCGTGGTGCTGCCTGACCCGCGCGGATTACCAGCCGGTGGGTCCATCAATTGGACGTCGGGTTTCTTGCCGGCCAACCATCAGGGAGTTCCGTTCCGCACTCAGTCCCAAGAACCGATCGTGGACTTGGAGACTCCGGCCTCCGTTTCGCCCGAGGCTCGGTTGGCTGATTTGCAAATGCTCAATCGCATCAACGGTGAGTTTGCCTCGGCCCATCCCGGTGACCGCGCCTTCGCCGCCCGTCTGCGATCGTATGAGTTGGCGGCACGAATGCAGGTCAGCATCCCTGAGGCGACTCGAGTGACAGGCGAAAGTGAGACGGTCCGCCGGTTGTACGGTCTAGACGATCCGGCCAACAAAGGATTCGCCCGCAACTGCCTGATGGCTCGTCGACTCCTCGAACGGGGTGTGCGCTTCGTACAAATTATCAATGGCGGCGCATTTGGAAGTCCCCGAATCAATTGGGATGGCCATGAAAACCTCCGGGAAAATCACGACACCCAGGCGGCCACGATGGATCGCCCGGTGGCGGCGCTCATCCAAGATCTCAAGCAGCGAGGCATGTTGGAGGACACCCTTTTTGTCTGGTCCACGGAGTTTGGCCGCAGTCCTGTCACTCAGGGCGTCGGTGCCTCGGGTCGCGACCATCATCCCGTTGCGTTCACCAGTTTTTTAGCGGGAGCGGGAATCCGGCCGGGGCACTGGTATGGTTCCTCCGATGAGATCGGCTATTCGGTGGGCGAGAATCGAGTGACCGTTCCGGATTTTCACGCGACCCTTCTTCACCTTTTGGGCATCGATCACGAAAAACTCACCTTCTACCACAACGGTATCCAACGACGTCTGACCGATGTCCACGGCGAGGTGATCCGCGGGATTCTCGCCTGAAAAATTGGGCCCAGTCTGGCGCATTGGGAATCTCCCAAGGTTGACTTCGGCCCGTGCGCCGCTATTGCTCCGCCCGTCCTTTTTTCGAACGCCATGGCCACGATCACTATTCTGCCCACCCAGAAGTCTGCCGAAATCCCCGATGGAAAGTTGCTCGTCGAGGCCGGCGAGTTGGCCGGAGTCGAAATGGAGGCCGGCTGTTTCAGTTGTTCCTGTGGCACTTGTGCCGCCGAGGTGGTCTCCGGCATGGAGAACCTCTCACCGCCGACCGACGAAGAGTTGGACGTGCTCGACCAGTGGAATAAAGACCCGGAGCGTTTCCGACTCACTTGCTGTGTCCGCCTGCTCAAAGGGCAATGCACCTTGCGAGCCGGTCATTAATCGACCACTGCACTCTTTGTCGGCAGGGAGTAAACTGGGCAATCGACGATTGCCGATGGCCGTGGAGACGATCCAGACTGCCAGCATAACATGAAGTCTGGTTCTCCGCTGTTGGTCATATTTCTGACGGTCTTCATCGATCTGATCGGATTCGGCATCTGCCTGCCATTGCTCCCCAAATACGCGGAGCGATACGGCGCACAAGGGTGGCAAATCGGCGCGGCCATGGGTGTGTATTCGCTCATGCAGCTAGTCTTTGCTCCGTGGTGGGGACAGTTGAGCGACCGGATCGGGCGGCGGCCGGTGCTTCTGGTGAGCAACTTCGGCTCCATCATCGCCTACGGGCTCTTCGGACTCTCAGCCAGTTATATCGGCGACACGGGTTTCTGGATTCTGATCGGTTCCCGTATCTTTGCTGGCATTTGCGGGGCCAACCTGTCCGTGGCTTCGGCCTACATTGCGGATGTCACGACTCCCGATAAACGCTCCAAAGGCATGGGACTCATTGGCATGGCCTTTGGTTTGGGTTTCATTCTGGGGCCGGTCATCGGGTCACAAGCGTTTAAACATTTTGGACTGGCGGGTCCTGGTGCCGTGGCTGCGGTGATTTGTGCGATCAATTTTCTGCTGGGGTGCTTCATTCTACCGGAAACCCGAAAGAAGGACGCGGCTCCGGCCATCCGGCGTCCGCGTTTTGCCCAAATACGCCATGTGCTGGCGATGAAGGAAGTCGGGTTCTTGATCGGTATCTACTTCCTGGGAACCTTCGCCTTCACGGCGTTCGAATCCACCCTCCCCCTGCTGCTCGACGCCAAACTGCGGTTCGACGAAGAACATGTCGGCTACGTCTTCGCCTTCTGTGGCATTATGGCTGCCATGGTTCAGGGCGGAGGTATCGGGCGCCTGGTCAAATCCTTCGGCGAACGTCGCCTGATTGGGGCGAGTCTTCTCGTGGTCGCAGTCAGCCTAGTGCTCATGCCCTTGGCTAACTCGTTAACCACGATGCTCGCGGCTCTGGCGGTCTTCGCGATCGGTTCGGGCATCAACCGCGCTCCCACCATGGGACTGATTTCGCAACTCAGCCCGGCAGACGAACAAGGAACCACTCTCGGAGTGGCCCAAAGCGCCGGCACCCTCGCCCGCGTCCTCGGACCGACCGTGGCCACGACCCTTTACGATTTGTGGTTGCCAGCCCCTTATCTGGCTTGTGCCACCGTTGCCCTGTTGGCCGGACTGCTTGCCGTGCTGCGGCTAATGGGGTCCACTGCGAAATCCCCTTCGGCATGAAACACCTTCTCCTCAGTCTAATGACCGCGGCCTCACTGCTGGCCGCCGACAAACACTGGCCTGAATTCCGCGGGCCGCACGGTGACGGCCTCAGCTCCGCGACAAAACTCCCACTGAAGTGGTCTGAGCAGCAGAACGTGGCGTGGAAGACCGCGATCCATGACAAAGGGTGGTCGTCGCCGGTGATCTGGGGCGATCAAGTTTGGGTCACCACGGCGACCGATGACGGCCGCCGTCTGTATGCTCTGTGCCTCGACCGAGATTCCGGGAAGGTGGTCCATGACATTCTGGTCTTCGAGGCGGAACAACCCGATCTCTGGAAGCGCTACAACAGCTATGCCTCGCCCACTCCGGTCATTGAAAAAGGCCGAATTTACGTGTCGTTCGGCGAAGCCGGCACCGCGTGTCTGGATACGCGCTCCGGCAAGAAGTTGTGGGAGCGCAGGGATCTCAAGTGCAACCACTTCCGAGGGGCCGGGTCCTCGCCGATCTTGCATCAGGGGGCCCTCTTTCTGAACTTCGATGGCAGCGACCGGCAGTTCTTGGTCGCGTTGGACGCCAAGACTGGAGCCACCCGTTGGCTGAAGGATCGATCCGTCGACTACAAAGACCTCGGCCCCAACGGCAAGCCCGAGGCCGATGGAGATATGCGCAAGGCCTTCGCCACCTGCACGGTGACCACGGTCGAGGGCATTCCTCATCTGGTCAGTCAGGGAGCCAAGGCCGTGTACGGGCTGGATGCCCGAGATGGACGCGAGTTGTGGCGGGTCGAGGAGCGCACCAGCCATTCGGCAGGAACGCGTCCCGTCATCGGGCATGGGTTAATTTTTGTTCCCAGTGGATGGTCGCAAGGGCAAACCCTCGCCATTCGTCCGCATGCCGCCGGCACGGTGCTGGACGCCAATGGTGAATCCGCTCCGGCGGCCGGTGTCCAACTCGCATGGAAGTCCAAGCGGGGCACGCCGAAGAAACCGTCGTTGACGTTGGTCGGCGACCTCCTCTTCGGGGTCGAGGATGGCGGCGTGGCCAATTGTTGGGAGGCCACCACTGGCAAGCTCGTCTGGAGTGAGCGGTTGGGAGGCAATTACTCGGCCTCGCCCTTGGCTACCCAGGATCGCCTGTATTGTTTCAGTGAAGGAGGAGCCACGGTTGTGATCGCCGCCGACCGGACGTTCCGTCGTCTGTCCGACAACCAGCTCGACGGAGGGTGTATGGCCTCCCCCGCGGCCGCCGGAGAGGCTCTCTGGGTCCGGACTCAAACCCACCTCTACCGATTGGAAGAGCGGCACTAATTCTTTAGAGCCGCGGGTACTAGACAAAGGGTGTGCGAGTGGTCTTTGACTTCGGCTCCAACCTCCCGTTTCTTGTGTGTGCATGTCGTTCGACGGTAAAAAACTTGGGATCCTGATCTCCGCGCCGCCCGAGGCTCCGGCCTTCCTCCACGGGGTCCGTTTTGCTGCGGCGGCGTTGCAGGCCGGTTGCTCGGTTTACCTGTATTGCATTGATTCAGCGGTTGCGGGTGTGGGGCACCCGGAGTTGCAGGCTCTGCGTCCTCAGGGATTGAAGTTTTTCGCCTGCGCCTATGGAGCGCACCACCATGGCGTTCCCGTGGACGATCGAGCCACCTTTGCCGGACTCACCGTCGTGAGCGATCTCATCGCCAGCACCGATCGATTCGTTAGTTTCAACGCGCCATGAAACCCCGAGTTCTGATTGTCGTGGATTCGGATCCTCGGACCAGCGGTCGCCCAGCCGAGGCCATTCGTATGGCTGCAGGTATCGGAACCTGGAAGAAGGTTGAGGTGCTCCTCTATCTGCGAGGCGCTGCCATCTTGTCGTTGTCGGAGTATTCCGATGAGTGGATCGACGAAGACAACTTCACTCGGTACCTGCCGATCCTTCAAGAATGGGGCCGGCCGGTTTACGTTCAGGAGGGGGCTTCAGAATTGGCACTGTTGGGCGAACCCTTGACCCCATTCGAGGAGGTTTCCGAAGCCCACTGGGCCTCGTTGGCTGCACAATCCACCTACGTGCTCCGATTCTGAGTCTCTACCTGCCATGAAGCGTATCCTTCACATTCTGACTCATCCTGCGAAGCCCGAGGTAGAGCAACTCATCCTCGACCAGCAGAAATCGCCGGATCACGAGGTGCTGGTCCTCTCGCTGAACGAAGAGAACCCGGATTATAAACTCCTTCTGGAGAAGGTGTTGCAGTCGGATTCCATCCAATGCTGGTGACCCTTTCCCGTGTCCGCGGGAAGCCGACCCAATCAAGTGAAGTGTTCCCAGAATATCGGACTCGGTGCCCGGGTGCCGTAGCTCCGACGCAATTGGTGAGACTGTTTGAGCATGGCGTTGGATTGCTGGCGTTCGGCTTCCAAAGCCACTACGGCCTGTTGGAACTCCGGTCCCATCGCCATCTCCTGGTCCAGGACAACCCTCAGGTGCCGTCGCTGATCGGGTGTCAAAACGTGGTTGGGAGGCAAAAGCACTTCGAGGTCCCGTTGACACTCAGATTTCCGCTCCAGAAGTGACTCCACTTCGGTCCAATCCTGACGAGAAACCGCTTCCTTCAGAAGCCCGTTCAGATCTTCCCAAGATCGCAAGGCGGTTTGGACCGGGTCTGGAGATTCCGGGACGGTGTCCATCAGACACTCATGTTGAAATTGACCCGCTCGGTAGCCGGTGCGCTGGCGGGACGTGTTCCAGCCGACTCATTGACGGAACCCGTGATTTGAGCGGCCAACATCTCGCGCCATGCCTCTTGGATGACCTTCAGATGTCGTTGAGCCTCCTTTAACGGCTCCGGATCCTTGCGGAGATTGCCCTGAATCAGGTGATCTCCAATGTAGCCGTACAAGCCGAAGAGTTTCCGTGAAAAATCACCGCCTGCTTCCAGATCTAGGGCCACGCGCAACTGGGAGACAATCGCCGCTGCCTTGGTGATCTGGTTGTGGATAGTCTGCTGCCGTAAACCGAATTCCTCGATATCGAACCCGTCGATGGAGCGCTGGATCGCCAGCACTGCACCATCGAGCAGCATCTGAACAATACGTTGCTTCGAGACGGTGGCCTCCGTGGCTGAACGGTAGGCCGCAAACGCAGTACGGGCCTGTGACATACGCTCAGTGATCTGGAATTAATTCGGGACTCAAATCAACCGAACAAAGCCGCAATACGGTCCACCCCATCTAGCGGGGGATACGGACTCGTTGGGCTCGATTTACGAACCATTTCCTTAACCATCTTGAAATCGCTCTCGGCCCGCTCTTTGGCTTGGATCAATTCCTCGCGGGTAATCTTCGGCGGCGGCCGCAATGAAACCGATTCACCCGGCTCGGGCGGTCGGCCCGTCTTAACCTTGACCTCTGTAGGTAAGGTTGGTTCCTGAGTTTTAATGGCTTCTATTTTCACAATACCTCCTCAACCATTAAATTGCGGCAGGATGATTCTGCACTTAAGAAGAAATGTGATTCCCGTCAGGATTTTTTAGATCGGGGCCCTGAGGCGCTCTTCTGGACGCCATTGGTTGCGCCCAATGGAGGGTTGGAGGCGGGTTGAAAATCCCTCTTGAGCAGGCGCACGGCCCGCGAAACCCCGTATCGGATGAAGCGCTGCGGGCTATCCACCGACAAGGCCGGCGGTGGATCGGTCTCGATGCCCATGGATTCCCTCAGGTACTTCCGAGCGTCATTCAATGTAGAGGCTTCACCAGCATTAAACCCGTCATCAAATTGCCAAAGCACCGCGCCATCGTGGACGCGGACGAGGGTCAACTTGATCCCGATGCGCAGCGGTGGGTACGGTTGGAAGGTCGAGAGACTCGAAAAGAGAATCGCCTCTGCGGAGGTCTGACGCTGGACATCTTGAAGCAACTGGCTCGGGAGAGCCTCCGTCGTCCGCAATTCCAGGGCGCCCTGCAGCCAGCGTCCTTTGGGAGGCTGGTAAAAAACCGCTTCGAACGGGCCATCTTGTCTCAGTTCGGCAATAATGCCTGCTTGAACCTCGGTGGCCGCCTCGGATTGAGGGGTTCCCAACCCGCCTTCAGGCAAAGCGGTGGGCAGAATGGCCACACGCCCGATGGTCTTCAGGACGTCGAAACCCATCGATGAGTGGTTGAACTGGCTGCGAAATGGGCCCGTGTACGAGGGGTCTGTCAGTCGCTTGGCGACCGAGCTGCAACCCATGGCCAGAACGAGCACCACTCCCAGATTGAGGATATGTACCGGCCTAATCATGCTATTCCGAGTTTCTGGTTGAGGAATTGCATCTGGGAATTGGATTTGGCTTGGGCTGCCTCCATGGCTCGAAATCCAGCCAAAAGTCGCTCACGGTTGGACTGAACACGCCGCTCCATGGCGACCAATTGGTCATCGAGTTTTGAAGACTGCTCGGTCAACCCCTTCTGCCGCTGAGGCAAAGTGCCTGAGTTTTCATCCACCATTGGCTTCACAAAGCTCGTGATCCGCTCGCTGAGACCGGTGGTGGTGGTGGAGAAGAACTTCTGAACTTCGGATAACTGGCTCGAAAGCGCAGTATTTAGCGAGGCTGAGTTGGTCGCGGACAGTTCATTGGTGTAACCCGTCGTGCTGTATCCTAGGTCGGCGAGCCCTCGGATGGTCGTGCTCGGGCCTCCTGACAACTGGAGACTCAGCAAGCTACGAAGGCTCGAACCCAGTTGAAAGATAGTCTGATCGTAAGCCAAGACACCGGCTGTGATTTTCCCCGCCGCGTCGCGATTACTGACGGTCAAGGAGGAGATCAGCGATTGGACTCGGTTCACCGAACTGACCAGCGCATCAACGGCCGATCGGGCCGCGCCCGTGTCATTGGCGCTGTTAATGGTCGTTGTCCCCACCTTGGAGGCGGTGATCGTCAAACCCGTGAGCCCTGAATCAGAATCACGGATGGAGTTAGACCGGGCCTTGGCTGTGGCTCCACCGTTGATCGAATACACCAAATCGGTGCCACTGCTCAGCGTACCTCCTGTCAGGCCAAACGCTGTCAGGAAATTACTGCTGCCGCTTTGGGCCAACACAACGCCTCGATTTCCTGCCTCCTTGTTTTTGAGCACGATGCGGTTCAGCCCGGAATCAAAAGAGGCCTGAACTCCGGCAGCTGAGTCGTTAATGCTGTTGAGCACCGAAGACAAGGTGCTGCTGGAAGAGTAGCTGATGGAAACCCCGTTAATTGAGAAGGCTCCCGTCGTCGCTGTGGTTCCGTAGGTCAGCGGTGTCACCAAGGGCTGGCTAGACAAACTGGAAAAGAGTTTGAGGGAGCCCAACTTGGAGTCGCTGACTGCGTTGGCACCAGAAGCCGGAGTGAACAGCTTGAGACAACTCAAAAGATTGGAGGTGTCCGAGGCGGATCCGAGGATCAGGTTTGTTCCATTAGGACGGGTGATGGTGACCTGATCGTTAGCGCTGGAATAGGTAGCCCCTCCTGTTGAACCAATGGCGGTATCCAGTTTTACCAGCACCTCCTTGAGGGTGTCGGTGGTGGCCACGGTCACGGTGGCGTTCGTCACCGTGCCTGAGCTGTTCTGAACTCCGATGGTCACAGTGCCGGCCGTGAGCGTGCTCCCCCACCCGGCTGCCGAAAGAACGGGACCCGCCGGAGTTCCGGCAGAGGCGCTGATATCAGCGGTGTGCAGCGGACTAATAATTCCCGACGTGGCCCCCAACCAACTCGAAGGCGTGGCGAGGGTGGTCACGTTGATGGAGTAACTCCCGGTCACCGCTCCATCCGCTGTGCTCACTGAGGCAATGGTCGTGTCCGACGAGCTCACCGATCTTCGGTTGTAGAGGCTCGAATCGCCCAGTGCAGTGGCTTTGGTCTGAAGGTCGGTCAGTTGGGTTGCGATCTGCCCGAGGGCGGAGCGGCGACTAGCCAAGGTGGTCTGCTCGGTCCTCACCTTGGTCTGAGGAGTCCGCTCCACAGCCGTGAGTTGATCCACCACCGACTTCCAGTCGAAACCGGAGGCCAAACCCGAAATGGACATGTCCAAACCAGCCATAAGCAAAAAAAAATTAGTAAACGCAGTCGAGTGAGATTCGTTCACCGCAGGGGCATTCTACGGTGACCTTTTGGACTAAATCACCCACTCGGGTGACCACGATGCCCGGCGCCTTGGGCTCCTGAGTCTCAACAGGAGGCACCACTTCGGAAGCGTACAAATCTCGCAATGAAATCGGCCGCGTCTTGGTCAGCATTCGAGGGGAACGGATGCCGGAAAGGATGGTTTCTATGATCGCCTCATCGAGCCCCATCCGAAGGGCGTCCGAGAGATCAGCCAGTGCCTTGTCCGCCGGAATCAACACCGAGGATTTGGTGTCGACCGGTGGGGTGACCGGTGAAAACTCCGGGTTAGCCGAAGCCAAAGCCTGAGCAAACTCGTACCGAGGAAATGGAACAAACTCAGCAGCCATGGTCACTCGGCCTTGGGAGGCGCTTTCCCGGCTCTCACCACAATGGAGACCCGCCGGTTACCGGGGTCGTCACGCAAGCGACCCGGGAGCGGTTGTTCACTGCCCATTCCTGAAATCTTGCGAATTTGTGAGGATTTCACTCCAAAAGATTGCAGCAATTGGCGGGCCGAGTTGGCTCGAATGGCTGATAATTCCCAGGGATCCCCCTCTCCGGTGCCCGCCTCTCCGGCGGTATGACCATTCAATTCCAACTCCACCTGAGGATAGCGAGCCAACTCCCAACCCACGGTCTCGAAGACTAATTGGCCGTACTCGGTCAGGCCCCGTGCCCCGGCTTGAAAGAGCGGTTTCCCAGGACTGTCGAAGAACGTGATCAGCAGACCTTCACTCGAACGCTCTACCTTGACCGAACGGGTGTCCTTCCATTCGGGATTCTCCATGACAGCCCGTTCCAGTCGTTCATCCAGGCGTTGCATGAATTCCAGCGGAACGGCCGATTGATTTTCGAAGAGTTTTGAGCGGTTCTGGGCGCCATCCGATTCAGAGGTCTTCTGAGGCATAACACCCAAGGAGTTCTTAACCGTGGACATCATCCGATTGCGGAAGTAGCTGGCCAGTTCGCCCTTGGTCTTTTCGTCCTGGGCAACGATCCACATGACCATGAAAAAGGCCATCATGCCCGTGACAAAGTCGGCATAAGCCACTTTCCATGCACCACCTCCTCCTGCTGCCATAAGTCAATTTATTAGAAAAATACACTCACTTCATGGTCTTCAGCATCGTCTCCAACTCGGAGGATGCCGGGCGAACGTCGTCACTGAGGACGCGGCGACCCACTTCGCAGGCCAACAACGGTGCCGCGCCATTGGCGAAGCTCACGGTGGCCTCCTTAATCACATTCATATACATGGCCTCGGCGCGGCCGATAAAATCGATGTTCGTGGCCAGGGGTGCCACCACGCCGTAAGAAGCGAAGATGCCGTAGAACGTTCCGCACAACGCCGAGCTAATGCTCGCTCCGACGACTGTGGTTCCTTGGTCGATCTTGCCCATGGTCAACACGATGCCCAACACCGCGGCAACGATGCCGAAGGCCGGCATTGAGTCGGCCACCTTACCCAGCACTTCCACCGGTTCATGATGCTCGTGATGGGCCGTAATCAGGGATTGCTTCATAAGAGACTCCAACTGATCGGGCTTGATGCGTCCATCGACCACGGGTTTTAGTCCATCGCACAGAAAGTCCATCGCGTGATGGTTGCTGTAAAACTTAGGGTACTTCTTGAAGAGGCTGCTCCCAGCAGGGTTCATTACGTGTTCTTCTAGGGCGATCATTCCGCCGCGGCGACCGAGCACGAAGAGCTCGTAGAGGCACTTCAGCAGTTCCTCGTAGTGGCCCTTGTTGTAAGGCGCTCCTTTGAGGGTCGCTGTCAGACCGTGGACGATTCCCTTCAGCGTCTTGATCGGGGCCATAATTACCAAGGCTCCGAGTCCCATCCCTGCAATGGGGACGACTTCTCCAGTATGATACAGTGCCAAGGGGTTGCCACCGTTCATCATGAAGCCAACACAGGTAAGACCGATAATGATGACGAATCCAATAATGACGACCATAGGTTTTAGATGGGATTAACTCGCTTGATGTACGCACTCAGGGCCGAAACGGCCTGCACATGGATTTGGCAGGCACGGGCTTCGGTGAATCCGAGGATTTCTCCGATATCCTTCAATCGGAGACCCTCGTAATAGAACATGTTCAGAACCTTCTTCTGGACGTCGGGCAACACCTGGATCCGGTCGCGGATCTGTTGATGCAATTCCCGTTGGACCAGCATTTCAAAAGGGCCCTGCTGATTCAGGTCCGCCAACTCCCGTGACGGCAGTTCGTCGCTCGCCAAGAAGGCGGGTTCCGAGAGACTTTCAAAAATGACTCCGCGCAACCGGTCGAGCAGTTGTCGATACTCCGGCATGCTAATTCCGAGGCGCGAGGCGATTTGATCCTCGGAAGGCGGCCCCCCTAGCTCGGTGGTTAGCGTATCGATGGTCTCTTCGAGCGCCTGACGCCGCGCCAAGTCGGACCGGGAGAGCGGACTAATACGGCGCAGTTCGTCGAAGATCGCATTTTTGATGCGGATGCGCGCAAAATGAGGAAAAGAGGCCCCTTTGAGCGGATCATAGGTTCTTCCGGCCTGGACCAAGGCGAAGAGGCCGAGATTAATCCAATCATCTAGGTCGGTGCCTGCTGGGAGCGCCGGGCAATACCGTTGAACGGTTCTGACCACCAGAGGGGCGTATCGGCGCAGCAAATCCTCCTCACCGTCGGCCGGCCCAACGGTGTCCCGGTAGCTGTGCAGCGCCCGAACCTTGTGGGTCAAGGAACTCAGTACGATCGGGGCTTCTGTAAACTCAGTGGCTGGCATTGCCCCTCGTATTCACTGGGTTTTCTACGGCGGGTTTCTCGTCACCACTGGTGGTAGCGGAACCCGATTCTTGGCTGGCGCGATAAATTAGTCGGCACCATTGGCGAGAAATCAGAGCCATGACGGCGCCCGAGATGGCTGCGTGAAACAGGCTCTCAACCCAGTCAACGCCATTGTATAGGGAGATCGCCAGCAGCAGCAGGGCGACTCCCGTTCCGATGGCAGCGCTGACGAGTTGAATCATACGTTGAGGGACCCCAGAACCTTCGAACGGGACTGGAGCACTTCGAGGATGGCGTCATCGCTGACAAAGGGCTTCCGGGCATCCAACTCCCCTTCCCACTCAATCATCGCGGACGAGAGGAGTCGGGCCTTCATGGCGGGATGGGTGGGAACTTCGTCTTGAGAGGCGCGGTTGCGGACTAAACGCATCTCCCGTTCCAGCCAAGACACCGAGGACAAAGGGGTATGAAGCTCTCGGGGCAAATCCACCACCGAGAGTGTCGAGGCCTGAGCCGGAGCCGGAGATTTGACCCAAGATGAAATGGGGTGCCCTTCGGACAAGTGCTTGGCCCAGCCTTCGGCCAAAGCCATCGGATCGCCACGGAATCCCGGGTGCGACCGTCGAGCTTTGACATTCGCGGTAGCCCCACGAACTCGTGACAAAAACTGCCGTTGGCAAACTTGCAATCGGGCCTGTGGCCACTGAGTGGCCGCGGCCTCGAAAAGTCCCGGGGTCATCCGTGCGGTCAACCCGGAAATCTCCCCCATACCTCGCTGTTCCAAAGCTCGAAAAATCTCGGGCCAGTTGGGATTGCTGGCCGCACCCAAGGTGAAATCTGCGACCATTCGATACCCATGTTGATCGACGGCCACCAGGCATGTGGCCGGAAGGCACTCCGATCCAGAGTTCTGGCTAATTCGCTCCCGCCAAGTCAGCACGAAGAGCCAGAAGTGCCTCGGAAGTCTCCGGCGTCGCCAGCCGCGGATTTGGGAATCTAGAGTGAGAGCTGCTCGCTCGACTTGAGACTCGTCAAAGCGCAATCCGCACCGTTCATCCAGCCAATCTCTGGCCGCATTCGGTGCCTCTCGCCGGAGCACCGCCGCCGCCACTGCCACCTGTCGGGCCCGATCCATCCAAGTGCCCTGATCGAGCGGCGGTGGGCGAAACGGCGTGAAGACGACATTTCCCTCATCCGGCGACCTAGATCCCTGGATCGATGCGGGAAACTCGTGGGGCAAATTGGCTACCAGTTCCCGCAGGATCGAAGCCAAGCGTGAGTGCCCTTCGCGGGTCAACACCTGGATCGGGTTCTGGGGAGTCACGGAAGCCTGAAGTTCCATGGCAGATGAGTTTTCCAAGGTCATGGAAGCAATGATGAGTAGGTAGTCACGTGTACCAGAGCGTTATTGGCGACCATCGGAGTCGATGGAGCCGCTTCACCCCGCTCTTCCACCTGCATCCCTGGCTCAGCAGTGATGCCGCTGTTGCGAAGGAAGTCATTGATGTAGCGGGCTGAAAGAGCGACGGCCCCGGAGTTGGGGTAAGCCTTGGGGGCGGGATCGGTCACGATTCCGAGGATCTGACCAGAAATATCGAGTACCGGGGCACCCACCGTGGACAAGGGCATCCGGTCTGAAAGGGTGAAGTAGCGTGGATCGGCCTTGAGTCCGGAGTTGCGAACAACACGGGACCGATGCGCGCTGGGTTGAAGAGTGTCGCGCGAACTGCTTCCCGGCTCCATGTGCATGCAGAACACCCAAGAACCCGGTCTTATGGAACTGCGGTTGGTCTGGACCGCCAGCGAGTGAAAAGACCGTGCTCCACCTTGGATTTGCACAATGGCCAAGCCCAGGGCCGGATCCACCTTGACGGGAGTCGCCCGGAGTTTACCGCCAACAATGGCAACTGTGATATTCCGCGAAGAATTGGGCACATGCCGTGCGATGGTTAAGACATGCCCAGCTCCGGACACAATGAAGCCCGCTCCGAAGGCACTGGGCAGCTCATCAGTCATCCGGGCGTTGGCTTGGATGGCGGCCACCCCGTCATCCCGGAAGGTTGAGGCCACGGGTTTGAATGCGGTGACCAAAGCCCGGCCGCGGTCCAGATCGACCGGGGCGATAATACGCATTAGCTGACGTCGAGCGGCCGAGGCGACCTCCAGACCGCTCATTTCGGAGAGAGTCCACCAACGATAGGCCTCGGCCATGTCCGATTTCATGACTCGGCCTCGGTAAAAATACTGACCCAGAAGGTACTGAGATTCACGGTGCCCATGTTCGGCAGCCTTTCGCAGGTAAGTTTCGGCCATGACCGGATTCTGGACACTGCTTCCCGAATCGTAGATCACCCCCAACTGATACTGGGCAGGCACGAAGTCGGAGTCCGCTGCCCTACGGTACCACTGGATGGCTCGGGACAAGTCCACCGGAGCCCCACGACCATAATGATAGAGGCTTGCCAAACTGCACATCGACGGTACAAAGCCGTGTTCCGCAGCTCGGGCGAACCAAACCACTGCATTCGACGCTTGGTTTTGATCCAAATTGAGTTGCCCCAACAGGTGCTGAGCGGCGACGAGTCCTTCACCAGACGCAGTATCTAGATATCTCCGGGCAGCCGACCAATCCAAGGGCAACCCATTAGTTCCGGTGTAATAGCTGCGTCCCAAATTATAGAGAGCGACTGGATTCCCCAATTCAGCAGCCTGCCGGTAGTAGGAAATGGCCTTGACGATGTCTTTAGGGACTCCCTGCCCTGTTTCATGCATGTATCCCAGGTTCACTAAAGCGGGCGAACTCTGGTTCTGGGCCGCCCGTGCATAGGCATCCAACACAATCGGGGTAAAACCCGTCGCCTGTTTGAGTTGGTTGGATAATCCGACGTTAAACCAAGACCAAGCCGCATCCGACGGACCGGAGGAGTCGCCATCCAGCACCATCGGCGGAAACGCTTCACTGGCTGCGACGACGCTCGGGGCCTCAGGGGTTTCGTTAGAGATTAGAGCTGCTTGAGCTGCTTTCTCAACAGGCCGATCCACCGCCCAGAGCGAGCCGCCCACCGCGGAGATCATCGCAACCACAAGAAGCCCAGACAGAGCCCTTCTCATCCGGGTCTCCGTGGATTGCAGTGTTCGCGATACCAACATCTCTCTGCCTCGCAGCAACTCGCAGGCCAATCATTCTTCCAGGACCTGTGGCACGACCCGTGCTGCGGGGATGGTATGACTGAAGCGCTGTTTGGCAGCGTCAATTACATGGCGGAGAAGCGAAGTCTGGATGCGTGTGTCGAACGGCAGCGTGCCTTGGCCTCGAACATCGCCAATCTTGAGACGCCCGGATTTCGGCGGATGGACGTCCCTGCTCAGTTTCGCAGCCAACTCTCTGAGGCGGTTCGCCGCCAGGATGTTTCTACGATGAACACTCTTCGGCCTAGCGCTGTGATCGACTCTTCAGCTCCGGCGCGGACCCCCGATGGCAATTCAGTCAACCTGACCGACGAATTGATTGCCATGCAGGACAATGGGTTGGAGCACAGCCTGCATGTTCAAATGATTTCAGGTCGCATGTCTAGGCTTCGGGCCGCCATCAGTGGGAGGATGTCGTGAATCTTATTCCGGGAGCCAATAGCGCATCGCAGGGACTCCGCGCCGAGCAAGTCCGACTGGAAGTCATCAGTCAGAACATTGCCAATGCGCGCACCACGAAGACCGCCGACGGCGGGCCTTATCAGCGGCAATCGGTCCGATTCAAAGCAGCACTCGGTGATGCCATGGCGGCGCAGTCGTCGTCGTCGGCCAAGAATGAACCGACGCTAGAGATCGTCCGAGATCCCCGCCCTGCCGTTCGGGTCTACCAGCCCGGTCATCCAGACTCCGACAAAGAGGGTTTTGTGGCTTATCCCGCCATCAATATCCACGAGGAGATGGCAGACCTAATTTCTGCCAATCGTTCGTATGAGGCCAATATCGCCGTCATGCGCAACGGAAGAGCATTGGCGCAACAAGCCCTCTCCATTGGGAAGCGTTGAGCACTGACTGACACCGCCCCGACACCATGACTCCCATCACCAACAGCTTTTCCAGTAATCTCGCCGCAGCCTGGGCACGGCCCGCGATGGCCAAGACGGCAGGAACGGCCTCCAGTGTCGCCGGCGATACTTCCGTTGCAGCACCCGGATCCCGATTTGGCGACATGCTCTCCGAAATGGTGCAGAAGACCGACGCCGGTCAGAAGACCTCCGCCGCAACCACCGGCGCCATGCTTTCCGGTCAAAACGTACCGTTGCATCAAGTGATGATCGCTTCGGAGGAGGCCAGTATTTCGTTCCAACTGATGCTCGAGGTCCGCAACAAGCTGCTCGATGGCTATCAGGAACTCATGCGCATGCAGGTCTGAAATCGCCCCTGAATCCAAGTGCAGACCTGAGTCCAAGTCCAAGTCCAGAAGCCCCGTTTGATTTCACCCATGGAAGTTGTCCAAAAACTGACCAAGCAGCTGCGAGAGATCCTCGCCAAGCTGAGCGTCGCCCAGCAGGTGTTTTTCGGTTTAGCCGGTCTCGGTATCGTGATCGCCGGTATCGCCGTCGCGCTGCTCGGTGGCAGGACCGATTGGCGTCTCTTGTACGGTCGACTCGACGCGGCCGAAGTGGGCCGGATTGTCGGGGTCCTGGAATCCCAAAAGGTTCCTCACCGCATCGTCTCGGGCGGATCGGCGATCCAGGTTTCTGCCGAGCAAGTTCATTCTGTGCGGGCCCAGCTCGCCGCCAAGGGCATGCCCAAGGCCGACGGCACGGGGTTCGAGATTTTTGATCGCCCCGCCTTCGGCATGTCGGACTTCGTGCAAAAAGCCAATTATGTCCGAGCCCTTCAGGGAGAATTGGCTCGTACCCTGCAGCAAATCGACGGTGTCGAGAGTGCGCGGGTCATGATCGTTCTTCCTGAAAACCGTCTGGTGATCGATGCACAGCGGAAGGCCACCGCTTCAGTTTTCCTGAATGTTCGCATGGCAGGTTTGCTCACCCAGGAGGCGGTCAGCGCCATCCGATTCTTGGTCTCCAATTCGGTAGAGGGGTTGCAAGCTCGAGATGTCACCGTGGTGGACAACTACGGAGCTATCTTGTCCGAGCCGTCTGACGAAGGTGAAGGTGCCTCGGCCGTCAGTGGTCAGTTGCAACAGCGCAAGAACGTTGAGCGGTACCTGACTGAAAAGCTGCGGTCCATGTTCGAGACCATCCTGGGTCCGGGACAAGCGGTGGTGCGTGTCTCGGCAGAGATCTCCTTCGACGCTGTGACGCGCAGTTCCGAATACTATGATCCGCTCGGATCGGTTCCTAAGAATCAGAAGAAGACTCAGGAGACCACCGATTCTCTCAATCCCATCGCTGGCGGGGTAGCTGGGGTCGCCCCCAATACGGGAACCAACTTGAATTCGGCCGGAACTCAAGGTTCCCGACTCCAGAAACTGGATCAGACCGATGACTTCTACGTCAGCCGCAGCCAGACCAATATTGTGGGTGGCATCGGTGGGCTGCGCAGGGTCACCGCGGCGGTTTTTGTAAACCAGCGCTACGAAGGCAAGGGAGCCGATCGTAAGGCGGTCACGAGGACCCAGTTGGACATGGACAAACTCAAACGGGCCGCAGAACGCGCCCTCGGCCTGTCGAAGGGAGACGAGGCTCTGGGAGAAGTGGCCGTGGAGGAACTCCCCTTCAACGAAGAACCCAAGATCGAGGAGACCGCACGGTTGGATCGAGACGCTCTCTGGTTCAAGGGGGTCGAAGCGGCCCGCGTGGGAGGTATGTTGCTGGGTAGTTTTCTTATCCTGTTCTTGCTCTGGCGAATGCTGCGGCGTGGTTCCGAGGAGATGATTGCCGCGGGTGTCCCGGTTGGCCAGTTAATGGCAGGCCAACAAATGATTCTTGCCAATGGCATGGTGATGGCTGGGGGAGTTCCAGGAGTCGCAGGAGTCGGGGCAGCGGTTGCTGGCGCACCTGCTTCAGCCAAAACCGACTCAGATGCCAATGAAGAGGAAGAAGCCAACGAAGCGGCCCAAGAGCAGAAGAAGAAGATGAAGATGGATTTCGGACTGAGCAAACAGCGTCCGGAACGGGTCACTCTCGAAGTACTCAAGGACCTGATCCGAGACAACCCACAAAAGATGACCCAAGCCGCGCGTGCCTGGCTCACAGCGAAGCCTGAGGAGGACGGCGAATGAGCGGCATGGAAACAGCAGCCCGGGAAATGCTTCGTGGGAAAACGATCCCAACGGGACCCGTTCGTCTCACCCCCTCGCAGAAGATGGCAGCCCTACTGGTGCTGCTCGGCGAGGAAAGCGCCAGCATCTTGATCAAGAGTCTCGATGACAACGAACGCGAGCTCGTCTCATCGGAAATGGTCAATTTGCCACTGATGACCGTTGAGCAGCAGACCTCCGTGCTCAAGGAGTTCACGGAGATGGCAATTCAAGCCAATTCCGGGGTCAGCGGATCGGTCGAATACACTCGGATGGTGCTCGAGAAAGCGGTGGGTCTCTTTAAAGCAGCCGAGGTCATCGGCCGCGTGGGCACTCGACGTACCTCGGTGGCTGCCATGCAGCAAATCATCGATCTCGATGCCACCTCCATTTGCAATCTCCTCAAGGAGGAGCAACCGCAGACCGTTGCGCTAGTGGTCAGTTATCTGACGGCCCAGAAGGGATCCGAGGTGCTCAAGAGCCTTCCTGAAAGTCTTCAGGAACAAGTCATCGAGCGTCTGGCGACACTGGCTTCTACCCCGATTGAGGTGGTGGAAACGGTGGGCGAGGTTCTGTCCAAGAAGATTGGTCGCAAGGTGACCAAAGCCCTTAACCAGACCGGAGGCATTAAGGCGGCGGCGGCTACCCTCAACGCGATGGATAAGACCATCCGCTTGGGAATCCTCAACAAACTCGATGAACGAGTGCCCGATCTGGTGCGGTCCATCCGGATGAAGATGTTCACCTTCGACGATCTCGCCACTCTGGACGTCAAGTCTCTCCAAAAGGTGCTCCGCGAGGTCGAGGCCGCCCGTCTGGCCATCGCACTGAGCGCAGCCAACGAGAATTTAAGGCAGGCCCTTCTGGGGGCGCTGTCGAAGCGTGCGGCCGAAACGGTCAACGACGAAATTTCCAACCTCGGGAAGACCAATCTTCGCGAAATCGAGCAGGCACAAGAAGGCATCGTGGATGTCGTCCGCAAGCTCGAGACCGACGGCGAGATCTCCCTAGAATCCGCCTAATTTATCCTATGACTCAAACACTTCTACAACATTCCTCAACGCTTCGGGACATTCGTCTCTCGGTGCTTGGCTTCCACCGCGAAGAGCGACTGTCCCCGCCGGCAGACCTCGAAGCCATGCGTCGAAAGATCGAACATGAGGCTTACCGTCGTGGTGTGGCGACAGCCACTGAAGCGTGCGAAGAGCGGGTCCGGGTGCTGCGCGAGGAAATCGAACTGAAGCACCGAGAAGAAGTCGGTGTTTATCTTGAGCAGTTGTCCCAGAAGATGTCCACCCAGTTGGCTGAGCGGATGGAAATTCTGGAGAAGGGCTTGCTCCAACTGACAGTTGAGGCAGTCGCCAAGATCGTCGGGAGCCTGCCCATCACCGTGGACATCATTGAGGCCAGCCTTCGAGAGACCCTCGGCGCAGCCCTGGGCACTCCGGTGCTGCGGGTGATGCTCAATCCCGAGGATCTGAAGATGCTCGAGAATGCTTCCTACAGCGAGGTTCGCTCCCAATGCGCGGCCCGTGGAATCCAGTTGGCACCCGATGCGGCCGTGGATCGTGGCGGATGTCTCGTGGAAACCCAGTCTGGTTTCGTCGACGGACTCCGATCTTCGCGCATCGCCAGCTTCAGCAGTGCCCTTGAGGGGGCTTGATGTTTGAACTGGTTCCAGAAAGCCCGACCGGTCTGCGGTTTATCCAGCAGGCGCAGCAACGCTTGCGAGAAGCGCGCCTCACCACCCCTGTGGGGTCCGTGGTGCGCGTTGCGGGACTGACGATCGAATCCCTGGGCCCCAAAGCGGCGCTTGGGGACGTGTGCCATATCCGTTGCTCTAACGGTCGTGAAATTAGCGTCGAGGTAGTGGGTTTCCATAATCAGAACCTCATTCTGATGCCTCTCGACACGATCGATGGATTGTGTCCCGGAGACGAAGTCCGTGCCAGTCCCCAGCGGCGGCGGGTTCCTCTGGCCTCAGGTCTTTCTGGCAGGGTCATCGATGCCTTGGGGAAACCCCTAGACAGTGGGCCTCCTCTCCAATGGATTGCTTCCACAGGGGATGGTATGGTTCCCAATCCCTTGTCACGGGCCCGAATCCAACATCCGCTCATCACCGGAGTCCGGGCCATCGACAGCTTTACTCCACTCGGGCGGGGCCAACGGGTAGGAATCTTCGCCGGAAGCGGCGTTGGAAAATCGACTCTGTTGGGAATGATCGCCCGCCGCTCGGATGCGGACATCAATGTGGTTGCACTGATCGGCGAGCGTGGACGCGAGGTGCGTGAGTTCCTTGAAAATGATCTGAGCGAGGAAGGGCGTGCCCGCTCCATTGTGATCGTGGCCACGGCCGACCAACCGGCCTTGCTCCGGGTGAAGGCAGCTTCACTGGCACTGCAAATCTCGGAGCAACTCCGTGATGAGGGTCGCAAGGTGTTGCTGATGATGGACTCGATCACCCGATTTGCCATGGCCCAGAGAGAAATCGGTCTTGCTGTCGGGGAACCGCCCACCGCCCGAGGGTATACGCCTTCGGTTTTCGCGGCACTGCCCCGGCTTCTGGAGCGCGCGGGAAACTCCGATCGCGGGTCGATTACCGGCATTTTCACAGTTTTGGTCGAGGGTGATGACCTGACCGAACCCATCGCCGACGCCACCCGTTCCATTCTCGATGGTCACATCGTCCTAACCCGTGAATTGGCAGACCGCAATCACTGGCCAGCCATCGAGGTGCTCGGAAGCATTAGTCGCTTGAACCGGGATTTGCTCAACTCCGATCAAATCACTCTTCAAGGCGAAGCCCGCGAATTGCTGGCGTTGCACCGCCAGAATAGGGATTTGATCGGAGTGGGTGCCTATGTGGCTGGATCGAATCCCAAACTCGATCGGGCCATAGCAACCCTGCCCCACCTCGATGGATTCCTGCGTCAGTCGCAGACGGAGGCGCCGTCTCCGACTCCCTTATGGGAATTGTTGGCGCTGGCCTTGCGTCAGGGAATGACACCGATCGGCAACGCCTTGGGAGACCGCTCTAAGCCTATTGGCGCGTTTCGTGCTGCGACGGCTCGATAAGGTATGAGTCGATTCCGATTTAGCCTCGAAACTTTGCTTCAGATACGCGCCTCTCAGGAGAGTGCTGCGGCTGAAGCGTTGGCTCGGGCCAATCAGGACCAGTTGCGCTGCCAAAGCGATCTGGACCGGGTGATGTCCGACAGTCGCTCTCTGAACGACTCGCTCTCCGAAGGTGGAATCGCTGCATCGATCTCCGTGGCGCTGCGGCCCGGAATGCGACTCAACGCTGAGCGCGCCCGAGTCGCCCTGGTAGCCCAACAAGTCGTGGTTGCCCAACGCTTGGCGGAGTGGCAACAAGCCAAACTCCGTTTAAGCCTCCTCGAAAAACTCCGCGAAGCCCGCCTCAAGGAACATCAGCGATCGGAACGGTTGGCCGAAGAGCGCTACCTCGACGAGCGCGTCATCCAAAGCTTCTGACTCCCATGCGCACACTTCTCCTCGCCTTACTCATCATCGTGCTCGGTATTGGCACCTCGGTCGCCACGTTCCTCTATGGTGGCAAGGTGGCGCAGAAGCGCATTCAAACGATCCTTGCCCAGATCGTCGAAGCCTCTCAGGCGTCGGCGGCGATCAAGGCCCCGGAGCAGGACGTCCTCCATGATCCACCCGATGCTCAACCGGCGGGCAACGAGCGCCAGACTGAGCTGAGCTTGGCCGCTTTAGAGGCCATGCGGGAAACTTCCGAACCCGGATCACTGCGCTTCGACAATCCGGATGTTGTCAATTTGCTCAACCAACTGCGCACTCGCCAAGAGTACCAGGACAGTCGCGAAAAGCGTCTGAAGGAAGTCGAAGAGCGAATCCGCCTGGAAATGCAAAATCTCAACCTGGCCACACAGTGGATTGCTCAGGCCCGAAACAGCCAAGAGCACTTATTGACCAATCGGATCACCTATATCCGGGTGGAAGAACAGCGAAGCCTTCTGGAACATGGTCGCCGCATATCCGCGCTCCCCCCGGCTCAGGGCGTGGCCATTTTGACCAACTATACGCCGGATGAGATTGCCCGGACACTGACCGTCATCAACTCCACCAACGCCTCGTCTCTGTTGGGCGCCTTGGTGAGCACAGGAGAATCTGGCGTCCGTCTGGCCGCGGACATTTCTCGTCGAATGATGCACATCTCGCTGCGGTCCCCCGATGGAACCAATTCCACCTCGGGTTCACCCACGCCATGATTTCAAGCAACCTGAAGGCACCGGAGTTAAGCCCTCGTGCCTCCCTGCCCTTTTCATGGAATTCCGACGGGGATTCAGGGATTGCAACCGGCAGACCCACTGGAGCAACGGCGTTTCAGGCACACCTGAAATCAGCCCAATCGGCCCAGTCCTCGGAGACGGGCTCCTCACCGGTGGCCGACGCCCCCCAGAAAGCAGAAACGGCAGGATCGGCGGACCCTTCATCGAGGGTTTCGTTCCAGAATCATTCGAGCGACCCACAGGCTCGGCCTTCGATCAAACCCATCCGCAAGGCGTCTCTCAATCTCCGAGCGATGGTCGACGCCAAGGTGAGATTCATTGGCCCGAGCACCGCATCTATTTCGACACCCTCCGGAACCTCTTCAGTTCCATCGGCCCAAGCTGGGCCGTCCCCTTGGGGAGAACCCTTCGGGCCGGCTGAACGGTCAGAGTCGGAGTTACGCAGGCCACCGGCCTTGACCTCTGGAGCCTCACCCCGGAATGACGTTCTTCAAGGAATGCCCGAGCGCCCATTGATGGATTCTCAGCGGTTACCCGATGCAGAAGTCGTAATATTGCGCAATAGGAGTGGTGACCCACAGGAGGTCCCCAATGCCAAGCAGATATCGTCCGATGTGTTCTCAACCCCTTCCGATGGGGGGCGGACGTATGCGTCGAGGATGGTCGCCAAGAGCCCCGACTACGCGTTGTCAACAGACTCGAATTCCGAGATCAAGCCTGAGTTTGCATCAGCCCTTGAGGAGTTGCCTGCGATGGTGTCGACGAACTCCGGCGGCGGTGAATCAACTTCCAACCCGCAGACCATTGCAGCCATTGGCGCACGAGTTGGAGCGATGCAAAACCTGGTCAACGGGTCACTGCGGGCAGCCGGAACAGCCGAGACAGTTCAGTCATTGCCGACGTCACGATCCGCCACCGCTTCCGATCCGTCGATGGGCATCGATTTGATCTCCAGCGAGGTTCGAGACGCCGCCCGTCGTGCTGTGGCGCAATCGCAACTCCTGGGCACGTCACCCGTCGCGGGCGTATCCGTTCGTCCCGCCAACAACAATGATGCGTTCCGCAGTCTCATTCTTGATCCGGGGACCGGCGCCCTTCCGAGTTTGACCACGGATTTGACCCCTTCATTGGGGGGGCGCTTGAGCGACAACGACTCGAAACAGAATCCTAGTTCACCCTTAGCGACCGGTCTGTCCTCCGTGCTTCCAACGCCATCCACGATGGCGCGGACTTCTGAGACCAACGGCGCAGAACCCTCTGCGAACACTCGACTAGAGACTGTCCAAAATGGGGTTTCAGATCCAACCGGAGTCCAACGGAACGTCGCGACGACCGCGCCAACTCCGTCAATCCTCCCTGTCGAATCAGGCTCGCAAAACGGTGCGTTGTTCCAGCGCGAGGCACGCTCGGTGAACCCGAGTTCGCAGTTGATTGAGAACGCTTCGGCGAACAGCCCATTGGAGACTGCGGCAAATCGTACTTCAGACCCAACCGGAGTCCAACGGAACGTCGCGACGACCGCGCCAACTCCGTCAATCCTCCCTGTCGAATCAGGCTCTCAAAACGGTG